>Ga0153921_1000027_pt1 | contig 200495 bp, 207 predicted proteins | sample TSNJ005MetaG_FD_104691 | JGI IMG/M metagenome (GOLD analysis project Ga0153921, IMG submission 104691) | Attine ant fungus gardens microbial communities from New Jersey, USA - TSNJ005 MetaG | ecosystem: Host-associated > Fungi > Mycelium > Unclassified | place: USA: New Jersey, Brendon T.... | reverse complement strand
GGATTTTTTTCCGACCCTTATTGTTTGGTGGGGTCGGATATTTTTCCGACCCGTCGAGCTTCTGGTTCCACTCGACAGCCTTCTCTGTGAGGCGGAAAAGCGTGATGTTCGAGGTGCTGGAAAGCTCAATCAAACCGGCCTCTTCGAGGGCCTTCAGCATGCGGTAAGCGGTGTCCGGCTTATCGGTGAGCAGCGGCAGCTCCTCGATGATCTTGGCCTTGCTCAGCGCGAAGAAGATCCCGTCATCGGTCTTGATTGGCTTGGTCCAGCTCGGGCAGCCGTAGACGAAGGCGAACAGCAGGGCCTGCTGAGAATTCAGCCCCCACTCCAGCGCCTTCACCTGGTTAATCGTGACGGTGTATTGCATGTCAGGCCTTCCCGACCTTTGCGGCCAATTCAAGGAAGCGATCCACGTACCAGTGAGGCTGCGTCTCGCGGGGGCATTGAGGGCTGGTGAGGTTCTTGCCGTAGGCCATGCCCTTCTCGGTCACAGACCAGAAGTCCACTATTTCCTGCTTGGAGTTTTTGCGCTGGAGGACCTTGAGGAAGCCGTGGGCTTCAAGTGCAAGGTTGAAGGCGCGTGGCGTGCTGGCAATGGAGTGATCTTTGATCAGGGCGGTAATTGCCTTGGTCGGCATGGAAGAGCCACCAGCGGCATCTGGCGCGGCGTCGACGGCGTAGCCTGGGAGGAACTTGGCGCCCAGGCCGTTGTTGGTGGCGATCTGGGCGAGCATCATCACTTGGCTGGATGGCGCAGGCTTCAGCATGCGCGTGAAGCATTCCAGGATTGCGAGTTCGCCGACGACCTTCGAGCCGTTGGCGATCACAGCCTGACGTGCTGCGTTGTGCCCCTCCAGTTCAGCCCAGCGACGAATAACAGCGCGACGCATCTTGGCGCTGTAACCGGTGAGCAGCGTATCTGTCAGCTCGCGATCAAGCAGATACTCGACCTGCTCCCGCTTGTACCCGTCCAAATAGATGTGCTCAAAACTGAGCACATCTTCTTCAAGGTCGGTAAGCATGGATACGATATCCCGCTTCACATTGTTGTGGCGCTTTCCGGTGACATTCGCAATTTCGCGTGACGACATTGTCCGCGCCACATTTTGCGATTGCGAAAAACGTGGCGCGAGATTGTTGGGGCTATTGATCGATTCTGTGTGTTGGTGCATGATTCGCTCCAGTTGTTTACCGCTGTAGAAAAAGCCGACCTCGAACGTCGGCTTTTTTGTGCCTGCAATTCAGGCTATGGATTTCAGTGGGCGAGCCGACGCGAGCAGTTGCTCTGCTCTACGCCCCAACTCTCCCGCCTTCGCCTCAACCTGACGGCATTGCTTCGCGAACGCAGGCAAATGCGGCAGGTCCTGCTCGCACATCACCTGGTCATCGAACACTTCGCTGCCGGTGTCGATCACATCGCCCAGCGCGCGGATCAGCGCACCGAAGCTTTTGTTCGCACATTGGTCGCTGGTCATCTGACGGGCGCCGGTCAAGCCGTGGCGGCTCGCCAGTTCGTTCACACAGTGATCGCGGAATTCAGGTTCAAGAGCGTTGACCCACGACTCTTCCAGCCAGGACGGCATTTCTTGATCGCCGGACAACCAGCGCTGAACACGCTTGAGCCAGCGGCCGGTAGCCTTAATGAACTCGCCCACGTCGTTCAGGCGAGCCAGCTCTTCGAAGTCCGGGACTTTCGCGTCTTTGATCTTCGCGGCGGGCACGGTCAGGTAGATCTCACGGCTCAGCGCCTGGGCGAAGTCGTCCTGACTCAGACTGGTGCGTGCAATCTGGTTTGCAGCGTGTGCGACCAGCACCTGATCACGAGTTTGTACGGTGTGTCTGGAACTGGACGTTTGCATGGGGACTGCTCTCTTCTAATCTGGCTTCAATGGAACGGCGGACAGGGATGTCGCTTATGCGGCCATCTCGGCCCATGGAAACGACGGACAAAGGGATTCTTTTTTGAAAGCACCTCCGGTCAACGCCTCCGCTCGCTTGGCAACCACTGGAGACATGCCGTGCTTCTCGCGAACCCAACCGGAAACGGTGCTTTGATCAACCTTGAGCTTTTCGGCCGTGACCTCCTGAGTGCCGAAGAAGGCAACGAGGTCCTTATAAATAGTGTTCATGCTGCCCCTCCATACGGGAATACCCATATATTATGTTATGGGAATACCGATTTGCAAGGATATGGGAGCACCCGTAATACTCGCCGGATGGAATTCAAAGATCGTTTAAAGGCAGCGCGCCGGCACGCCAAGCTCAATCAGGGCGAATTGGCCGCTAAAGCTGGTATCACGCAGACGTCGATTTCTGACCTTGAGCGTGGAAAATCGAAAGCCACCGCACACGTCGTGAAGATCGCCGACGCATGTGGGGTGAGCGCCAAATGGCTCTCAGACGAGATCGGGCCAATGCTGTCTACTGGGTTAACGTCCGGCTCTGGTGAATCGAACGTCTCCCCCGCCGCGCAACCCACCAAATCATTCCGCTACCCCGTAGTGAGCTGGGTTGCCGCCGGTGCCTGGGCGGAAGCAGTGGAGCCCTACCCGGCCGGAATCTCGGACACCTACGAGTTTTCGGAGTACGACTCCAAAGGCCCTGCGTTCTGGCTGACGGTCAAAGGTGACTCGATGACAGCGCCCGCCGGCCAGAGCATCACCGAGGGCACGCTGATCTTGGTGGACACTGAGGCTGAAGTTGCACCAGGTAAGCTGGTGGTGGCCAAGCTGCCGGACAGCAATGAAGCCACATTCAAGAAACTGGTGAGCGACGGCGGCCGGCTGTTCCTGAAGCCGCTGAATCCGAGTTACCCGATCGAGGCTGTCGACGAGAACTGCCGGATCGTAGGCGTGGTTGTGCAGGCGCTGCAGAAGTTTTACTGATGCCATCCGCCCTTGGAAAGCCATCGACCTCTTGGCGAGAGCAGAGCTTTTGGAACAAGGTGTGGACCTATGCCCTGCTTGCGCTCATGGTGGTTTTCACAGCCGAAGCTGGAATTTGGCCGGACGGCAGTTCATCTCATCGCAAGCGAGTCTTCAGCCCAGGCTTCGTTGTGCTCTGCGTTTTCGTGGCTGTGGTCGAGCTGATAGCGCTCAACCATTTCTACCGCAGCGAATGAGGTGAAGGCGGGAGGGATTTTCAGAGATAAGGCTGAGTTCGCCTACCAATAGATATAGAGACCTTTGGGGCAACAATCCCAGCGATTGTAAAGTAGCAAAAAATGGATTCATTAAGCCAGGGACCAAAAATGACCGAAAAGAAAGCCAAACCCAAGCAGCCTATAGAACTTGAATTGATCCAGCCTCCATCTGCACCGCGAAAAAAAGCAAAGCCCCGATCTTTGGCTCTTGTTCATGCAACCCATAAAGGTAGCTTCGAGGCAGACTTTGGCCTTGACGTGGAATGCTATGTTCTTGGGGACGAAAAGAAGACCGCTGTAATCAGTCAGCGCGGGATGGCGCAAGCACTTGGACTTGGGGAGGGTGGTAGCCGCCTTCCAGCCTTTATCAAAGGTCAAAAAATATCGCCTTACGTTGGGCATGAACTTAGTCAAAAAATCGCTGAGCCCCTTATATTCCAAGGGCCCACGCTGGGCAGCAACTCCCCGCCTCCACCAACAATGCACGGCTATGATGTAACGATCCTCATTGACATCTGTAAAGCAATTATTGCGGCGGAGTCGGAAGGGGTTTTGCTGAAGAGCCAAGCAAATATCGCCAAGCAGGCGCACGTAATCCTAAATGCATCAGCGAAAGCCGGTATCACCGGCCTGGTGTACGCGCTATCAGGGTATGACGCCACCCGCGAAGAGGTTGTTGCGGCGTTCAAATTTTTTGTTCGCGAGGAAGCGAGAGAGTACGAAAAGGAATTCCCAGACCAACTTTATTCCGAGTGGTATCGCCTTTACGAGCTCCCAAGGCCTGAGCGGAATAAGCCGTGGAAGTTTATGCATTTGACTATTGACCACGTTTATAAGCCGCTCGCAAAGAGTAATGGGCGAGTCTTGGAGCTCACCAAAGCTCAAAGGGCAAAAAGTGATGAACGCGGAAGGAGGCTGCACGAATTCCTTTCCGATATCGGAGTTAAAGCCCTCCGGCAGCATCTCGGTCAATTACTTGGTATCGCACGAGTTTCACAAAGCAAAGAACAGTATGAAGATTTCGTGCAAAAGCTTTTTGGAGATCAGCAAGACCTCTTCAAGTGACAGAAGCCCGGCCCAGCGCCGGGCTTCTTGTTTCTGCCCTTTCACACTCGGGCTCCTTTGGTCATCCCCATTTAGCACCCGCTTAAGCCCGCCCTCCTTAGCCGAATCCATCACGGCATATCTTGTTACAACCATTCGCCCGCAGGTACCGCACGCAGAGAACTACAAACTTTTACTCCAGTCCTAATACTAGGCGTGCTTTAAACCGTGAGCGCCTGCTGACAACCCATAGAGGTTCAAAAAATGAAAATGACACTACCCGTCCTAGCTTTGGGTGTCCTCATTTCGCAAGGAGCGATGGCAGCCGGAGATGGCACAGCCGCTCTTGGAGGCGGCGTTGGTGGTGCACTTGGCAACATCGTAGGTCAACAGCTCGGCGGCTCAACGGGAGCGGCGGTAGGCGCCGGCGTAGGTGGTGCTGCGGGCAGCGCTGTCGGTGCTCAGAGAGGCAACAGAGCGGAAGCTGCATTAGGCGGCGGTATCGGCTCGGCTGGTGGCTCACTCATTGGTAACCGCCTCGGCGGCACGACTGGCTCGACGATCGGTGCAGGTCTCGGCGGCGCTGCGGGTGGCGCGCTAGGAAACAACCTGGCTGATGATGAGAGCGGTCATCGATCGGATGGTAAGAAGCACAAAGGCAACAACAAACATAAACACAAGAACAAGCATCGTTAGTCCCTGACGCTTCTACATCGAAGCCCGGCGGCACTGCGCCGGGCTTCTTGTTTCTGCCCTACCTCCCTCGCAGCACGGACCGTCTCGATTCTTGGTCGGCTGTAAGCCGTCCGACGAAGTCAAGCTCTCCATCCACGCTACAAAGGTGATGGCGTCCACCCCCAAGGTACCAACAACGCCGTAACTAGATTTTTGTCGAGCCGGCCGAGTCGTAACGAGCACGAGCCGCATCAAGTGCGGGAAAATGATACTCAGCCCACCGATCCAGCGCTGTTAGCGTATCAACCAGAGAAAGCGCTACCGCGGTGAGCCGATATTCAACGTGGATAGGCCTATCCGAGATCTCTCGTCGCTCAAGCAATCCGTTCCGCTCAAGCTTCTTGAGGGTTTGCGTCAAAACCTTCTGAGAAATACCCTCTATTTGCCTAAGCAGTTCACCGTTGCGCATGGGGCGCTGAGCAAGAGCAGGCACTATTAACATTACCCACTTTCCAGAGATGAGCTCCAGCGCGTCACGCGCTGAACAATTTTTTGAATACACGTTACCAGGGTGCGCCAAGGTGGTTACCTCCAGGTGCGTAATTGCCATGATGGGCGATACGGTACAGCATTCGTAAAACAGCTGAGGTAGACCGCATGCATGTTCTTATCGTTTTAGCGCACCCTGACAATGAGTCCTTTAACAGCCAGTTAACCGTAGCAGCCAGATCTGCTCTTGAAGCGGCAGGGCACGTGGTAACTATATCTGACCTCTACGCCGCGAAGTTCGATCCAGTAGAAGACGGTCGGCATTACGGTGATCGCCTGAACACGCAGCAATTTGTTGCGCTAGCGGAGCAGCGCCACGCCAGCAAGAATGGCACTCTGCCGAGGGACGTACAGCTGGAAATTGAAAAACTCGAAGCTGCAGATCTCGTTATCTTGCAGTTTCCACTTTGGTGGCACGGCCCTCCCGCCGTTCTGAAAGGCTGGTTTGATCGAGTCTTTGTTTCTGGCCATCTCTACAACAGTAAAATGCGATACGAAACAGGCTATTTTCGGGGAAAGCGGGCAATCGCATCAGTCACGACTGGGGCACCTGCTTCGGCTTTCGGGCCTGGCGCCAGAGGCGGGGAAATGGAGCTGATGCTTTGGCCTATCCACTATTCTCTACATTATCTAGGATTCTCAATTCTTGCACCTGAATACCATTTCGAGGTATCAGGACATGGCTATAGTTATAGTGAAGAGTCTGAAAATCAGAAGCGACTACAGGCTAACATTGAGGATTGGTCTAAACGGGTAGCTCATCTAGATTACGAAAGAACGCTTACTTTTTCGGGTTGGGCTGACTGGGCAGAAGACGGGAGCTCCAAATCGCCTAATTGATAGAGCTACCTGCTTTCAGAGACTATGCATGCTAGATAACCCCATAGCCAACATATCCTAGAACTGCAATATAAGAGTATGACTAGCAAGCGACTACATCGCGTGCACATAGAGCCTGGTCATGAGCTAGCCAAAGTGAAATCTCACGAATAATACACTGGGAAGATTGTGCCCCGGCGCCGGTCAAGTTCCTCTTCCGGCTGCTTAGCCACCAGTCGGTATTTAGCACACTGGCCTTGCCCAAGGATCGGCACCTCAGGTGTTACAGAGAGTCCGCTATGGAGCGGGCTTTTTGGTATCCGCCGGAAACGCCCCCGCTTCAAAATATGCATTTATGCATGAAACTTCTCGCCACCCTATTGCCAAGATATGTCAGTGCAAATACTGTGTATGCATACAGCGTTCGCAAGGAGCGAAGCATGAACCAGGCACCCTACCCCACACCGAAACCGAGAAATTCCTACGAGCTTGTGGGCCACCGCCTGCAACGCTTGATCGCCTCTCCCCGGGTACAGCGGGTTCAGTTGGTTGAGGTCTCCAGGCGCGACGATGAAAGCCCTGAAGCTTGGCGCCAGGTGATCCAGGATATCGGCGACACCGCCGGCATCAGGATCGAGCATCTGGATGATGGCGCCGTCAGGATCGGCTGGCGCGAGTACTGTGATTCCTAAATGAGCCCGCCAGTGAGCGGGCTTTTTATCGCCGCCCATAAAATATATGGGAATACCCATTGACGATAAATATGGGATTACCTATATTTGTATCCATCGAGACGCCACTGCGAATCGCCAGAGCCGAAGGCTCGAAGCTCTTTAGCGACACCCCTTGCCGGATCACCACCGGCCCAGATTCAAAGGCAGCGATGAACCGGCCTAAACGGTTCAGAGGGTTGGCAACTGACCCGGGCGTGCAGCGTAAAGCGCCAAGAACAGTTATCCAGCGGGAGAACAAGCCGAAAGGCCCGCGGCTGGAAGAACAATTGATTCAAGCCGGTGACCGACGCCAGTAGCGGGTCACGGCGGAAAGCATCACTGAGCAGCCTTCTCGCGAGGTCTGCTTGGGATGACAACCGGGAGTAAGTGAAATGCCGAGGTACATGCTCGACTACATCCGGCTTTGCCGGGAGTGCAGCCTGGATCTGCGCACGATCGGCAACATGATCGGCATCGTGATTCCAACTCTGCAGCGTGAGGCGGCCGGACTGCGCAGCGCGGTGAGCGAATTTGCCGGGGAATTCCCTGAGCTTGAGCAAGACGCCGAACTGCTGGAATCAGCCATCCGCGCCGGGCTCCGGCGCTGCATGCCGCAGCCGCATCAGCAAGATATGTTCGCAGCATGACGGGCCTTTTCACTGATGCACCTGGTTACCCGGATGCATTGGGAACTAACCATAACAGCGGAGAGCATCCATGAACGAAGCTCAGATAGAGCAGGTGCAGGAAATTGTGCAAGAAATCGCGACCGACGAAGTCATCAGTTTTGATGAGGCCTTCGCAATCGCGATGGGGAACCTAAAGCAATGGGTGGAACGGATGCCCAAGGGCAGGAATGCGGCAGGCTGCTCGGGCGGGTCTAAACGCTAAGCCGGATACAAAAACGCAGACCACTCTTGGTCTTTGATCTGGCAGGCAAAAATAGCTGGATCCTTATGGGGCGAGACAGTGGCCGCAGTTGCTCTTACTCGATCCCTGAGAGCCGTGACATCAAGACCGCTGGGGCCAAAGTACGTGCCAGTTGGCATTTCGTGGATAACTCCACCGGTGAATGTCACCGTCCTCTTCAGGCCTAAAGCTTCCATTCTTTCGTGAAGATCTTCATACCCTTTTGCGTTCGCCCCGAACAGCTCAACACGCACCAAGTACTGCGCCATAACGATATTCCTTATCTCGACTGTGGAAGCCGAAGCATATGGTTTTCCCTCGACTGTGGAAAGCGAGGAAACAGGGTGCCTGCCCCTGCAAAAACAGGCATACCTCTTCCCCGCCTCTACCCGTCAGCACTCCTCCCCCGCGCCCATCGGCAACCAGCGGGAGGCATGAGTGTTGACGAATACAGGTGAACCAACGAATGGAGTTGACCATGATCCAAAGTCAGCACGCTTACTGCGATGTAGCGCTCGCAATGAATCAGCGCCGCAATATGGCCTTGGCGCTTTGCCTCGGCCTGGTCGGCTCCAGTGCACCCAAGACCTCGCCGCTTTATCGCGTTATCCCGGCAGGCAATGAGTTCTTCCATGTTGTAGATTCCGCCACCGGCAAGGTGAAGGGGTTTCGCCGAAACCATAACGAGGCCTGTGCTCTCGCCCGGCGTCTGGAGACTCGCCATGCCAACCAGCTACGCGGATAGCGCCCAAGCCAGGGAATCCGACAGGCGCTGGGACTTGCCCAACTTTGGCAAGCAGCAGCACGTCGACCTGTTCCACGAGTACAACGCTGACGACTTGGCAGAACGCGAGGCTCGACGCATTGAAGAGCGCGCCAGCCTCAAGCTGCGCATCGGTGCCGTCATGGCTCAGATGGAGCTTATTTGCCCGCCAGTAGGAGGTTCCGAATGAACGTCGCACAGCGAGATCATCAGAACGCTGTGAGCTGGATTGAGGGCGAGATCGACAACATGATTCGCGACCTGGGCAAGGCCAATGCCAGCGCGGCGGCAACATCATGCGTCACCTTGGCCTTCATGCTGCGGGTTATCGACGACAGCGAACATCGCTACTTCCGGGCGCGCATCGACAAGATTTACGCCGACTACAACGCCTCTATCGTTTCCGCCGCTTAACGGCACCACCCCACCACAACACTTCAATGCTGCGCCAGGCGCGGCGAGGGATCGTCATGTCCACCAATCCTAAAAAAGCACCTGCACAAGAATCGCTCGAAATGAGCAAAACGGAAGAATCCAAAAAGTCCATTGCCCCTGCTGTCGCCGTCACCGACATCGCGGAGTATCGGCCGCACGAGGAGCAAATCGTTCGCCTGGAAACAACTTACGCCAAGCTGGTCGTTGACTGCTCGACGAGCGAAGGCTTAGCGAGCGCGAAGGAAGTTCGCGTCGATATCCGCGATGTGCGCTACGCCCTGGATAAGACCACCAAAACCGCATTGGTGCCATATCAGCAAAAGGTCAAAGAAGCTCAGGCTCGCGTCAATCAAGTTAAAGAGTTCGGTGAAACGCTTAAGACTCGTGTGCTGGCGATTGAAGAGCCTGTCGATGAAGCGATCAAGGCGGAAGAAAAGCGTATTGCCGACGCGAAGGCCGAGCGCGAGCGTGTCGAGGCTGAGCGTGTCGAAGCCATCCGGGCCAAGATTACCCGCTTCAGCTCTGTCGCTGCCGCATACGCAAGCCGCAGCGCTACCGACGTCTCAAGCGTTCTCCAGAATGTCAAAGACTCGGTAATTCTGCCCGAGGAATACGGCGAGTTCGAAGCCGAAGGCACCATCGCTCGCGACAACGCCATTGAGCAATTGGAGGCGCTTCACAAGGCCGCCATTGATCGAGAGGAAGCCGCTGCCAAGCTGCTGGCCCAGCAGAAGGAGCTGGACGAACTGCGCGAGAAGCAACGCATCGCCGACGCCGAGGCTGAAGAACTACGTAAGCAGCGGGCCGAGGAAGATCGTCTGCGCTTGAAAAAGCAGCAGGACGAGTTGGACCAGCAACGCCGCGACATGGAAGCACAACAGCGCCAGCAGCGTGAACGTGACGCGCAGTATCAGCGCGACCAGGAAGAGCTGGCCCGTCTGCGTGCCCAGGCTGCTGCACCCGCCCCAGCGACTGTTGCTGCGGCTCCAGTGATTGCTGACCCAGCACAATCTGTCCAAGCAGCAGTTGATTCGGCCCCAGCGGCGGACGCATTCGCTGACTCGAATATTCCAAGCGCAAGCGAAGTGGTTGAGGTCGTAGCCATGGCCTTCTGCGTCACCAATGACGAGGCCTCTGCCTGGCTGCGCGCCCTGTCGTTCTAAAGAACCCTGAAGCCACCCCGGAGGCCGACCAAAGTCGTCGGCTATGGAGTTAGCAATGAGCGCCCAAACCCAGATTTCTACCGTATCAATGGACACCAGCCCGACTGGGCTGATCCTCAATCGCGACAGCATGCAGTCGATGACTGAGCTCGCAGGCATTATGGCAGGCGGCAAAACCACCCTGCCGAAGCACTTTCACGGAAACACCGCCGACTGCATGGCAGTGATCATGCAGTCCATGCAGTGGGGAATGAACCCATTCCAAGTGGCGCAGAAGACCTTCATCGTCAACGGCGGCCAACTGAGCTATGAAGCCCAGCTGGTCAACGCGGTCATCACGACGCGAGCCCCGACCATCGATCGAATCCACTACGAGTGGTTTGGCGACTGGGACAAGATCATTGGCAATTTCCGCGAGATTGAGAGCAAAAAACAAACGGATGACCACGGGCAGCCGAAAAAATATCGCGTCCCAAACTGGAACATGAATGACGAAAAAGGGTTGGGCGTCCGCGTTTGGGCTACGTTCGTGGGCGAGGATACCCCGCGCGAACTGACCACCTTGATGACTCAGGCACGAACTCGGAACTCGACGCTGTGGGCAGACGATCCGAAGCAGCAGATCGCTTACCTGGCCCTCAAAAAATGGGCTCGCCTGTACTGCCCTGACGTGATCCTGGGTGTGTACACACGCGAAGAGCTGGACGACGGCTATACGCTTCCAGAAACAGACGTTACCCCGAGATCTGCCAGCGAAAAGCCTGCTGACGTAGGTGCCGCCTCAGTACCCCAGGGCGACACAACAGACGCAACCTCCGACCTGTTCGAACAGCTGAAAAAAATCGCTCAAGAGCAAGGCATTGAAGGCTATGAAAAAGCTTGGAAAGCCCTGAAACCACAGCAGCGCGGCGCCATTGGCGTGACCCGTCACGGCGAACTGAAGGCTATTGCGCAAACAATCGACGCCGAATTCACAACTGTCAGCGATAGCGCCGACGCTGTTGCCGACATCGATAATCAGGACGATGCTCAATGAACGCATCTGTAGACCTTCAGCGCACCGAGCAGTGGCACCAGGACCGCAGCGGGCGACTCACCGCCAGCCGATTCAAGGATGTTATTGCATGGGGCGACCGTGACAAACACGGCAAACGCAAGCCGCTTGCGGCCCGTACCACCTACATGCGCGAGCTGGCTTTTGAGCGCCTGGCTAACCGATCGAAACATTCGGTTAGCAGCAAGTCGATGGCTTGGGGAACCGAGGTTGAGCAATCGAGCCACGACTTCTACGAAATCCTGACTGGTAATAGCGTCATCAAGTCGGGCTTCGTAGTTCATCCAAAATACGACTGGTTGGGCTGTTCGCCGGACGGATTGATTGGCGAGGACGGGGGTATTGAGTCGAAATGCCCATTCAATGAGGCCGTCCACGTCCGAACCTGGCTCGAAGGCATGCCAGAGGAACATAAGCCGCAGGTTCAGGGCTGCATGTTCGTCACGGGCCGGGAGTGGTGGGACTTCCTGTCATTTGATCCACGCCAGGATGAAGACTGCCGGCTGTATATCGAGACCATCGAGCGCGATGAGGAGTACATCGCGATGCTTCATCAAGAGCTGGTCCAGTTCAATCTGGAGCTTGGCAGGATGGTTGATGAAGTTGCGGACAAAGCCCGGGCGCAAGCCCATCGCCTCGGAGCCTGATCATGATCAGTAACCTGAAATCAGACATTGAGTTTCGGCGCGAGAAAGCGCTGGAGCTTTCCAGTCAAGTCCGGCGGCACCTGGCCGCTGGCGGTAAGCTCACCATCGGCGATAGTCCGCCGATGAATCCAGCCCCGGCGAAGCGTTCGGAATTCATCGACCCGACAACCATCCTCAAGCGCCGCAAGCCGCCCATCACCCGGGCCGAGCGTGAAGCGCTGCGCAAACTCGCGGAGGCTTTATGAGCAAGCGCAAGCCGCACAACCTCAAAGCCCGCCTTGACCGGCCCTGCCGGTCGCTGCTGGCCGCCAACCACGTCGCAGTGGTGAACATCGACCCCAGCGGCCGCCAGGGCATGATCAATTACAAGTCGCTGAAGAACATCGCGCCCGGGAAGATTGGCCAGGCCGTCTGCGGCATCCCCCACCGATGGACGATCTACCTCAGCGCCCTCTGCATCGACGCCTGCGGCGACCGCTACAGCAAGTCGGTGGAGGTGGCGCCCGATGGCGTCTACCTATCCGACCATCTGGAAGACGTAATCGAGCATTGCTACAAGAAGCTGCGTGACGAGGCCAATCAAAGCCAGATGGTGGCATCGGGCTGGATCGCCATTCCGGAAGCGATGTCGCTGGACGAGGAACACGCTGCGCGCATTTTCAAAGCTGTCGGCGCCTGGAATCAGCAGAAGGTCGCTGTATGCGCCGCATAGCCTGCATCCAGCAACGCAAACGACAAACCTGGCTCGCTCTGCCGGCCAGCGCAATAGAAGAGGTAGGCCATGGCTGCCGCGCAGAAAGAACGATCGGCAAAGACTGCGGCGAGGCGAAAGACTCGCGGCGAGGAAGAATTGCGACTCCACACCATGGCCGGCACACGCCAGGCCCTGGCTGACCTGATGGCCTGGAATGGCATTGAGGAACAGGGCGAGGCAATGACCCTGATGATTCACCACCTGCACGGCCTGGGCCCAGCAGCATCGGCGCAGTTCCTAGCGCCGCCGCGACACGAATACGTGATACCCGAAAACGTGTCGGCAAAATTGCTGCTCGCCTACAAACGCGAAGCCCTTCGCATCTGCCACGACGAATAACCCACCCTGCTCTCTGCATTCGGTAGCAGGCGCAGCTGCTTCCAGTTTATTTATTCCTAAGTAGCTCCAAATAGTCGAGGGCATCCTTTTTTTTGCTCTCGCTCTTAGGCCCCTTGGAGCCTTTGATTCTTTCCTCGGCATTAATGAAGACCGTGCTAGTAGTAAGCATGGTCGATTTTGTTCTAAGTAAAGCCATGAGCATGTGTTCCAAAGCATCAACCTGGGCTTGATTTGCCATCTCTCTCTCCTTGATCCGGCTCCATGCCGGTCACCCGTAATACCCCAACCCAAACCAAATTGCCACCACCGGACACCGGAGGGCGGCGCATGCATAGAGAAAGCCATGACCAAGTTTTACTACCAGATCAAAGGCCGCCAGCCTGCCGGCCCTAGTCGCGTAGCCGAATGGGCTTGGCCGCCGGTGTTCAGCGGTATGGTCGAGGCTGAAACCCGCAAGGAAGCGAAGGCCCAGGTCGAAGAGCTGTACGACCGCCAGTTCCCAATGCGGGTGCTGCGCTCTGACACGACCGAGCACGCCTATCTCCTACACATCCAAGAGCTGCGCGAGCACGATAGCTACCTTCTGCGCCGCTTCAAAGACACGACCTGCAAGGAATGCGGCACAGTGTTTAAGCTGATCGACAAGTACAACGACCCGAATACCGAAACGACCAGCCACGACTACTGCACCGATGCCTGCCTGAAGGCTGCTCGCTTCCGCGACGTGCAGGAATTCCGTCTGGCGAACGAGGGCAAGCTGCCCGCGGTGATCTACCAGGTGCGGCAGAAGTCCACCGGGAAGACATACGTCGGCCAGACCACCCAGCCGTTCACGTTGCGCTGGTGGCAGCATCTCACCAATCCCACGGGCTGCAAGTTCCACTCGGCGCTGACCAGCAGCGACATCACTGATTGGGACTTCTCGGTCCTCGAAGTGATCACCTATCCCGAGGACTGCACCAGCCGGGCTGTCTACATCACCCAGCGCGAGAGCCACTGGATCGAGGCGCTATCGGCGGTAGACGCAGGGTTCAACACCATCCGTCCTGCCGGTATTGCCGATCAACTCCAAGTGCCGCTGCCACTCGAAGAACGGGCATGACTCTCCGGCTCTGCCCGCCAGCGCCTTCCCCTAATCAACGATAACGCCATTCGTGCAAGGCGATATTAAATGTCTTTAAGCTGTTTTGAATTAATCTCGGCCACTAGAGGCGCGAACAGGCCATCAATGTATTTCTTGACGCTAACCCTATCCTTGCCCACTTCCTTTTTAAACTTCAACCACCTGAGCTGTGAGTAATCTGACGTATACTCCATGCTCGGATCGAATCCACCCCTAGAATAAAGATATAGACAGTTCTCGATGGCTTCTGAGCATTCACCTTCGCGGCGATAAATTTCAGAAAAGCCATTTTCGAATACTCCGCCCCAAATCGCAGCACACTCTACCCCTATCGCCTCCAACTCCGAACGCGCAGCCCTCATCTTATCCAGCCATGATTGGAAGAAGGTGCTCGAAAAATTACTGTCATCGTCTGGGCTGATCCAGCGATTACTTTCAATTTCATCTATAGCATGCCCGCCAACCTCCCAGAGAATGATCAGAAGGTCGCGATACTTATAGATTGCAACTGCTGCAGATCTGGCAAGTGCGTGATCAGAAGTTCCCTTTAGCTGCTTTTTCCATGTATTCAAGCCTTCTCGCCCAAATATGTACGCCACCCAAAGAGTGCCGGCACTAATTAGTGCTCCGGCTATAGGTGTTATGACCCCCAATACATCCTTTGTCAGGGCCCAGTCAGCGTCAGTGATTGCGAAGCAAAGAGACATACCTGTCCACCCCTTCCGAAATTGCAGGACTATACCGGCTAGGAGCCATCATGCCCATCACCTACGGAAGCGTTTGCAGCGGCATCGAAGCCGCGACACAGGCCTGGCACCCGCTGGGCATGCGCGCCGCCTGGTTCGCCGAGATTGAGCCGTTCCCTTCGGCCGTCCTGGCCCACCACTACCCCGACGTGCCGAACTACGGCGATATGACCAAGCTGGCCGCCCTGGTGCTGGCCGGCAAGATCCCCGCGCCGGACGTGCTGGTCGGCGGCACCCCGTGCCAGGCCTTCTCGGTTGCCGGTATGCGCGAAGGCCTCACTGACCCGCGTGGCGCCCTCACAATCAAATACGTGGAGCTTGCAGATGCAGTTGACTATGTTCGCGCCAGCCAGCGAAAGCCCGCCAGCGTCATCGTCTGGGAGAACGTCCCCGGCGTCCTCAGCGACAAAGGGAACGCCTTCGGATGCTTTCTTGGCGCGCTTGCTGGGGAAGACTGCGAGCTGCAGCCTCCAGGGAAAAAATGGCAGGACGCTGGTTGTGTGTATGGACCCAAAAGAACAATCGCGTGGCGGGTCCTGGACGCCCAATATTTCGGCCTGGCCCAACGACGCCGTCGTGTGTTCGTTGTCGCAAGTGCTCGAGACGGGTTCGATCCCGCCGAGGTACTTTTTGAGCGCGAAGGCACTCGCAGGGATTGCCCGCCGGGACGGCCGGCGGAGTTTGCACTTCACCCTACTCTCACGGCACAAGGGGGGGGCTCTCTCGATGATCGAGAGGCATATGTGCTGGAACCCGAAGGAGTGCGCCGAACCAGCGTAATTGAATGGGAACGATGCCAAGGCTTCCCCGACAACTACACGCAGATCCCCTGGCGCGGTAAGCCCGCAAGTGAATGTCCTGACGGGCCCCGCTACAAGGCAATCGGCAACAGTAAGGCCATCACCGTGGTTCGTTGGATCGGCGCCAGAATTATTAGTCAATTACTCCAGTAAATCTTCGTCCCAACTTTCAATGATTGGCTCGGGCTCAGTCGACGCTAGCTTCTTTCTGCGCTCTTCCAATAATTCCCGCATTTCATAGGTAGGAAATTTACGCTCCCCCATCAAACCGATCAATATTTTAGAGATTTTATAAGCGCCACAATATTTACAATCGACAACTAGATAGTCTTTGGTAATTCGCGGCTCTGACGCATATTTTTCACAGACATAACAATTCATATCAAATCCCTTTGCTTTTTTTTCAATTCTATCCGCTTTTAGCTTGGAGAGCTCCCCATGGCTACAGAAAACAAAATCGCAGCGCCTCTGCAGCTTGAGCGCTCGACAGTAACGAAGCTGGTCATAACCGGCGCGCCGAATCTCGACCCGATCACGGTCTTCCTCGAGGACATGGCCCCATGCAAGGGCAAGATCACCGTCAGTTGCTGGGGCAAGAGCTGGACCGCCTACTGGGGTGGCATGTGGGATGGTCTGAGCATCGGGCAGTTCTTCTGCAAGCTGAACACCGGCTACATCATCGGCTACTTCGACCAGGAGATGAGCCCGCGGCAATTCAGTGGTGAGGCGCTTGCAAATAAAGTGCAGGTCAGCGTGTTGAAGGATCGCCGGCGTAGTGAGCTCGGTCAGGACGAAGCGCGCGAGCTGTTCACCGAAGCTGAAGACATTCGCGAATCGCCATCAATTGAACATCTCCACGGCGCGCACAGCGAACTAATGCACAAGATTTTCGGGGATGAGTGGTGGCATCTGACCAACGATGCCACCGAGCCAAACCCCGATTACGCGTACCTCGAGCGGATCATTCACGCAGTGCAACAGGCTCTGCGCCAGGAACAGCAGCGGGAGGCCGCATGAAGCGCATCTACCTCAGCGGCCCCATGACCGGCCTGCCAGGTCTCAACTTCGCCGCATTCCACGCCATGACCACCCACCTGCGCGCCGGCGGCCACACCGTCACCAACCCCGCCGAACTCAACCCCGACGGCGGTACCTGGCACGACTGTATGCGCCGCGACATTGCCGCCCTGATGGACTGCGACACTGTGGCCACCCTGCCCGGCTGGGAGCATTCAAAGGGTGCCCGCCTGGAAGTCCTGATCGCCGAACGCCTCGGCATGACGGTTATGAATGCCCATGATCTGGTAGCGGCAGCTATCGAATCGAAAGAGGCACATCGTCCAGCAGGCTTTCGGGGGAGTTAAGAAAGGAGTTCCATGCCTCAAAGGCATGATGGTGACGCAGAGTAGCAGCGTCCCAAATGGCCCCTGCGACCTCCTTCGATGAAACCAGCATCATCATTGTGCTAGTAGCGGCATCAAGCTCAATAAGGAGATGGTGTGATTTGAATCTGAAGTCATCGATTCCGCTCATCAGTTCGCCTTGCGACAGGTCTAGCCGGAAACTCCGTGTTGTACCCATCTAACTGAGGACTAAGCATTAGTGATAAACGTTCCATGTCGTCGACCAGCTACCGTTTCGATTGCTTGGATCCCGCTCTGGGAAGCTTCTCGGCCTTGCGGATAGAAATTGACCGCAGAGCGTTTGGGGCATTAAGTCTCGCTATATCGAGCCCCCTAGCCAGAGCTGCTGTCATTGTCTCCCCGGGTATTGACTCAGGGGCCTCTTCAAAAAGCATTTTCTCATCTACCCCGTAAACTCCAATAAACAACTCGGTTCTTCCGAGAAGCGACATTCGCACCTGGACGTTCAGCAAGGTGCCATCTGCCTGCCGCTCATCTACGGATCGGGTATGAAGAGCGGGGTCCGCCCAGTCCCAGAAAACCTTGCCCCTGTTTCTCATCTGAATCGCTCTGATATTTAGGCGGCGATTATGCGACTTGAACGAATCTGAACGAAATACCACGCAACAAATATTTATTCATCCCTCCCCCTTCAAAGTCAGCCGCTTTAGCGGCAAGGAGCAGCTCTACGGCGAAAATTCACCCAGGTTTGCGCGAGCAGTTTGGATCGCGTACTGAAGCAATTCTAAAGGGACATCCTGCTCGAACAAGGTCACCTCAAAACGCAGCGTTTCGTCATTCCTGAATATCTCAAAGACCATATCGTTGCCGCGCCAGCACTCAATCCCTAGGCCGTCATGACCCTTGGTCACGCTTGAAGCAGTAAGAAACTCGTATTCAACTCCGTGTACGACCACATCGCACCTCCCTATCTGAGGTGGCAACGATACCTCTCCCCTCTATGAACTTGATAGCCGCTATAGCGGCAAGGACGAGCTCGACCATGGAAAAGATAAAACTCGGCCCGGACCATTATCGCTACGTCGACGAGCTCGACCCAAAAGGCCTGGAAGTCACCTGCAAAAAGTTCGTGGTGATCGGCGAAACCGAGCAGTGCTGGTACATCGTGGACGAATTCCACAACAACCTCTTCGTTGGCTCGCAGCGAGAGTCCCTGCTGAAGCAGTACCGCAAGCGTGTCCTGAAGGATGGCGGGGAGCACGGCCGGCGATTCGCCTACACCGATAAGGCCCTGGCGTTGCGCTCGTACAAGCAGCGCAAGTCCTGGCAGGTGCGTCATTCCCAACTGTCGCTCGAGCGCGCCCAGGCCGCCATTGCCTATTTCGGCGACACCAGGACCGAAAGCACGGTGCCACCCGACCGCCTGATGGTTCCGTGCGAATACATCCAGGCCATGAACTGGAGCGAGTGCTGATGATCGCCACCCTCTGGTTCGCCTACGTCTTCATCTACAAGGGGCCCAGGCCATGAAACAGCATCGCGTTTTGATCGGCGACTGCATTGAGTCGATGCGGACGCTACCGGATAAATCGGTTCAAATGTGCGTTACCAGCCCGCCCTACTACGGCTTGCGGGACTACGGTGTCGAGGGCCAGATCGGCCTGGAGGAAACGCCGGCCGAATTTATCGCGCGCTTGGTGGATGTGTTCAGCGAGGTGCGTCGAGTACTCCGCGACGACGGAACGGCATGGGTGAACATGGGTGACAGCTACGCCGGCAGTTGGGGGGCGGAAGGGCGAACCACAACCCACGGTAACAGTGGGCACAACGCCAGTGCCATGCAGAGGAATTCAATTTCCAACCATCCGAAACGGTCCAGAAAAACGACTTCTGACCCAAAGGGTTATGGCCTTAAGCCAAAGGACATGATGGGCATGCCATGGCGTCTGGCATTCGCACTGCAGGACGATGGCTGGTACCTGCGTCAGGACATCATCTGGCACAAGCCGAACCCAATGCCCGAAAGCGTCCGCGACCGGTGCACCAAGGCCCACGAGTATATTTTCCTGCTGAGTAAGTCGCCGAAATACTTCTACGACCAGTCGGCAATCCTTGAACCTTGCTCCCCCAACACCCACAACCGACTCTCGCAAGACGTTCTCGCGCAAATCGGTAGTGACCGTGCCAATGGCGGGGCCAAGAGCAACGGCAACATGAAGGCGGTTTCGAGGAAGTCAAACGGCGTGGGCTGGGGTCACGGTACCGACAGCGAAGAAAGAGCGCGGGGGCGAATCAAGGACAACGATTCAATGAACTCTGCCCTCGCCGTTATGCCCACCGAGCGAAATAAACGCAGCGTATGGACTGTGCCGACGCACAGTTTCAAGGGCGCACATTTCGCCACCTTCCCGCCTGACCTGATTCGCCCTTGCATCCTGGCCGGCGCCCCACTCGGCGGCATCGTGCTTGACCCTTTCGGCGGTGCCGGTACGACGGCGGTGGTCGCCATGCAGGAATGTCGTAGATCAATCTTGTGCGAACTGAACCCGGAATATGCCGCAATGGCTGAACGCCGGATCGCTTCCGCCTGGCTCGACGGCGCGGCGCAGATGGATGTCTTTCGCGACACAGCGCAACACCCAGCAGCCTAACCCCCAATCCCCCGACATGCCTGCCGGTGAGCTACTTCAAGGCAGCTGGCTGTCGACCCAGCGCTCAGCAGCAGCCATCGCCTCATCAAGGGCGGCCGGGTAATCGGGCCAGGGTCCCGTCAGTTCGGCGGCGACTTCGCCAAGGCCATGGATGGGCGCCTGCTCAATGATCTTGGCAGTGACCGGAGCATTGTCGTTTGGGCGCCGCCAGACGAATTTGAGAAACATCGTTTGGCCGCGGTAAGCGTGCGCAATTGGCGCATCTAGTTGATGAGGCACGCGCCCTCCTGGCGACTGGGTGGGTTGAATACCCGTTTTACACCCATCCCAACAACACAGGTATCTAGGCATAACGCCATCACTCCATTTCCCTACATGCCTGCCGGTGAGCGGCGGGCGAGGTATCGACATGCCTGCAAACAGTGAATACAGCATGACACGCAGCGATGCCACGGACCTGGCAGGCATTGCCCAGTTCGACTTGGCGATGCGGCGAGAGGCGCTGACCAGCTACCTGCAGCGTAATGGCTCGCAGCGCCTGGTTGAGTTCACGGCGCAACTGATTGGCATGGCCAACTCGGTCGCGGAGAACTGCGCGGAGACGAGTGACCAGGTGCTGATCGAGGAATGCGGGGTCCACCCCGACAAGTTCACCAGCGTGAACCTGCCGACACTCATCGGCGCCTGCCAGGGCGTGATGATCGCCAGCAAGTGCGACCCGGCCGGCGCCTGTCACGGGTGCGCATATCGGCTGGGCTCGATTGCTAATCAGTCGCCCATCACCACTTGCGATGCGGAGTTCATGGCCCACGACCAAAAAGGATTCATGTGCCACGCCCACCTGGACGCAGAAGGCGAACCCACCAAGGTGTGCGTCGGGCACGCAAAAGCAGCAAAAACCTAACCCACCTTCTGCCGCCCAGCGCGGCAAGCCCCCCCATGAACAACGAAAAGACACTGCGCACTACGGGCAGTGGGAGGTAGAAATGGACGGAATTCAGTTCCTGTCGCACGAAGATGTTTGCGAGCTTACCGGCGCAAGAACCAAGGCCGGCCAGATTCAAGTCCTATCGCGAAACGGCATACGCCACACGATCAAACGGAACGGTTGGCCATGCGTAATATCGGCATCGCTGCTGGCCAACCCTAAAGAACGAAAGCCCGAAAAGGCCGAATGGCAACCAAGGATGGGAATTCAGTAAATGGCACGACGACCCACTAACCCCGGCAGCATCCCCCGGCTGAGAAAGCGACTGCGCTCCGGGGGAAGGGTTTATTACTACTACGATGCAGGCGACAAACCGAGAAAGGAAATCGCGCTGGGTTCCGACTACGGCGCGGCTATCGTTGAATATGCTCGACTTGAAAAGAGCCGCGCAGCGAGTGCCCTCGTCGGCGCCGTACTGACATTTGAGTACGTTGCAAACAAGTACATGGAAGAGGTTGTGCCTACTAAGTCCTCAGCCACCCAAAAAGACAACCTAAGGGAATTGAAGCAGCTTCTGATCTTTTTCAATGACCCGCCCGGCCCTCTTGAGGCGATCGAGCCGAAGCACGTCGTTCAGTACCTGCGTTATCGGTCGAAAACAGCAAAGGTTCGCGCCAACCGGGAGAAGGCGCTGCTCAGCGCCATTTGGAATTTCGCCCGTCAGAGCGGCTATACCTCACTTGCCAACCCTTGCGCGGGCATCAAAGGAAACAAGGAAACAGGCCGGGACACCTACGTCGAAGACGAAATGTTTGCCGCGGTGTACCTGCACGCTGATCAGCCACTCAAGGACGCATTGGACCTGTTCTACCTCACAGCCCAGCGCATAGGCGACACGCTGAAGATGGACGAGCGTGACTTGCTGGATAACCAGTTGCTGATCAAGCAAGGGAAGACCAGCGCTAAACGCCGTATTGAGGTTGTAGGAGAGCTGAAGGTGGTTATCGACCGCATTCTGGAAAGGAAAAAGGGGCACAAGATTCGATCAACCAGACTCGTCGTAATGGACAACGGCCAGGCGATGACAGTGAGCATGCTCAGAGGGAGATTTGACGCGGCCAGGATGAAGGCCGGGATTGAAAAGTCTGCGTTTCAGATGCGCGACCTTCGTGCAAAAGCGGCTACAGACAAGGAGGAATCGACAGGCAGTATTCGGGATGCTCGCGATCAGTTGGGGCACACAACCGTCGGTATGACAGAGCAATACATCCGGCGCCGTAAAGGCCTGAAAGTGCTACCAACGAAGTAAAAATTCGTTCCGCAATAAAATATGAGCCCTTGAAAACAAAGGGCTACAAATGAGTCCCCAGCAAACAATTGCGGACCAATAAACGCCCTAACCTACTGTTTTATAAGTCTTTGTATGTGGACTTAAAATCCCCCGCTCGTAAGGGCGTCCCGGTTCGATTCCGGGTTCGGGCACCAAAGATATCAAGGGCTTGCATGATGAACTTCATGCAGGCCCTTATCTTTTTATGCTCCGCAATTCCCATCTCCCGGCCTTCTGCCGACTCAAATCAAAGTCCCTGTTTCACCACCTGCTACGCTGATACATCCACGGAGAATCAGCCATGCCAAACTCAGATCTATTGCCCTCCCTGCTATCAAAACTCTACGAGAACCAACTGGCCCTCGAGGCTTCTGTCATGGAGCTATCCAACTGGGTCGAGCAACGCGGTTCCGCTGAAGTGGCAGAAAACGTGCGCAGCGCTTTGCACACCATCGACGAAAACGAGGAGTTCATTAAGCTCACTCTGGCCGTGCTGATGTCACCGGAGTGATCCTGCGTATCAGGCCTTTACTGAGTTCTTGATCACCCAAATGCCAAGCGCAACAAATACAGCTGATTTAGCCACGGCAAACAGGGTGTCTCTTCCCGCAAACAACTCGAACGCCGAAAACAGCAGTGAGAAGGTGCCTACTATCGCCAAACCATAGCCAACCGGGCGCACGTACCTGTGGAACATTTCTTTCATCTCCCTGAAAAAACAAAAAGTTTAGATTTTACCGCCCCATACGCCATCAACCGTCATGCCTCAGCGTGAAATCACCGATGCGCTCTGGCAGGGGCCGGCACACATTAACAGGCCGCCCGCTGTCTCCGGCTAATAAACCAACCCCACACATTGATCTTTTTCAGTAGGGAAAAACTTCAGGAGAAGCGTTTTAAGGGGGTAATGCTGCGATTTCACTTCATAAACAACGTTGGTAAAGCTGTCTGCATCAGATCCATTACCCGCGTTTGATGCCTCAGACACCTTTACCAATCTAACTTCAGAAATATCACCCACCAGCGAACGCATTTGATTCCACCCCGTCAGCGGGTCATCAACAGATTCAAGGCATAACAGTGACTGCCATCGCTCTTTATCGCCTCGCTCATACGCTGAAATTGCCTGTTGCGCGAGCTTGAGCGTGCCTTGTGCACCCGCAAGGTTCGGCAATGAATGTGAGTCTTTGTGCGTTGAACACCCGGTCGCGAGCATGCACATGAATAAGACGGCTTGCCCCGTCAATATCAACGACGTTTTAGAGTAAATATGATTCGCTATCCTTTTTGAATCCGATCCTAGCCTGCCCTCAGGCTGCGATGCGTAGTCAGCACCCCGCTCTTATCGAACAGGAAAATCATCTGGTTTCCCCCACCATCCTGGCAAACAGCGCCTTCGGTTTCTCCGTCGACGATTCCTTGGCAAGCCATGTTCCATACGTATGGACGGATTTGGCACTTGAGGGTTTTGCCATCCTGGATAATCAGGTGGTGAGTGGCGGAGACGTCTTCAGGGGCTGGCTTGGGGCAGCTTCCCTCCCCCCAATTGACACCTTGGTGATTGGGTTGCGAAGCGCAACCGGCCAATAGCAGGAGGGAAAACACGCATTTGAAATTCATGATCACCGTCCTTAGTCATGAAGAGGGAGTGGCACTACGACGAGACGCTGGCCAGGCATCTACTCAGGGTTGGATGCAAAAGGTCCTGCGCCGAACGGGTGTCCTTGTCGCCGCTGAGTGACAACGAATGGTCCGTCAGCAGGCACACACCGGCAGCTGCGTACGCGCAGGTGGCCTAGTTTTCGTAGAAATACCAAATGATCGACACCACGGCGACTACCCAGCCGAGGGTCAGCAGAAACGAGAGACCTGCAAGTCGCTTATCCATGACGTCCTGTCATCTTGTTGAAAGTCCATAATCCTTCAAACAAAGCGTAGCAGGTGCGCCCGAGATGGGCGGTGGGTCGCTGAGACTCAATGAATCAGCTCCCTGGCCTTTTCCAGGCACTCGGTGGCGCTGTCCAACGCCTCGACGGCTTTCAGGGAATCATCAGCGCCGCTCTGCGCGCGCTGCCCGGTGATGACGAACAGTACATCAACCCCGGCTTTTGCCACCTCGGCCAAGTAATCCGCGCGAGGGTGGCGGATGCCGTTCTCGTAACGCCCCTGGGCGTTCACTTCGACGCCGCCGATTTTTCCAATCTCTGACTGCGATAGACCCAGCCTCAGTCTCTCCGCCTTCAACCTTGCACCAATGCTCATGACTCATCCCAATCGAAAAGATAAAACTGAGAGCCTGGCGGTGGTTTTTTAGTTCCAGAGTGGCGCTCGCGTCGTCATGGCCGCCTGGGCGGACTTCAGCAGCAAAGCCCGTCGCCCCAGGAACCAAGATCAAGCGAGCACGCATCGAGCCGTTTTATCGTCGCGGGTTGAACCACGGCAAGGCCCTACGGATGCTGCTTTACTGAGGCGCGTGCTGGATCAAATCAATAGTCGCACAGCACGCGCAAATCGCACTTCATGGCTCGACCCACACTCACTCGCATTGCACTTAAGGATGAGCATCATGACCGATGATTTGAAGCAATCAGGTTCGACCACAACGTCCCAGCCCACCACCACGCTGGAGCAGGTCAAGACCGGAAGGGTGCTGGATTTCACTTGGGCGCCTAACGCGAACACGACCACCACCGTCGTTTCGGCGGACTTCATCGACTACGAGGTCGATACTTCCCAGGGCAGCCCTACCGGGGCCAGTCACTCCATCGCACGGTTCACCTATGCCCAGGGCAAGGGCGGTGGCCAGATCAGCCAATTGTTTCTCGAGGAGATGCGTGCCGGTGTGCGCGCCAGCACCCAGATCGGGCTGATGGTGGGACGTAAATGGGCTCTGGACGCCGATGCCGACGTCTCCGGCAGCATCGGCACCTACGTCATCGAGCAATTTGATGACATGCGCGCCAGTGTCAATTACGTCGGGACTTTCAGCCGCGTCTTTGCAGACCCCAGGATGGTCAGCTACCACGCGGGGGGACACGTGCACACCAATGTCTCGATCACCGCCAGCAGGGCCCTGACCATGGCCGACTCGGGCAAGTCGATCCTGGTCATCAGCGACACGGACGTCACGCTGACGCTGGGCGACGATGTGATTGAAGGGTTCAAGGCCACATTGATCCAGGCGGCGGCCGGCAAGATCAACATTGCGGTGTCCAGCAGCCATGTTATCTACAGCAACGCCGGGGCCCGAACGCACACGCTCAACCCGCTGGACGAGCTGGAAGTCAGCACCTTCCCCTACGGCCCGGTATTCCTGGCCTTCCGGGTCAGACCGACGGCCTGAGGCCAGCGTCACCTTTCCCGCAGGACGGGTGTGAACACACGTGCACACCCCTTATCAGTGGCCTCTACATCACGCTTTTGACCCGCCAGGCCTTGCCTCAGGCAATCTTGCGGGCGATGTCATACACCGAATGTTTGGCCTTGCAATGCAGGTACGAGCGCCATTCCTTGAAGGCGCGCTGTTGCCTGGCGAAAGCCTCCAGCCACTCATCTCCGCCCACCAATTCGATGGGAATGGACATCATCAATTCGGTCGCAAGATCGAGTTCCTCAACGAGCTCGCGTCCATTCGGCATATCAAGAATTAGGGATCGCATAGCCACCTGTGATTATTCTTCGCAGTACATCGACCGCTCCAACTCTCTGATAGTGCTCATTTTCCGACGAGCGGTAACATCTGGTAACGGGTAAGGGAAACCGTCTGCACTGCAACCGACTGTCGCGTCACCAATGCGTGTACTCCTTCTATGGCGGCAGATCCGGCGCACACAGGCGTTTTTAGCCTCCAGTGGAAACCGTTAAATCCCGCCACTGAAAAAATGCTGTTTCCTATCAATGATTTGCGATCACCCAACGCGTCAGTTTTTGAGGGTTTTACGTCAAAATTGTTAATAGCACCGTGATTTGTCGCCGCCTAAACTCCAGATCGAAACATTCTGAATCATCCCGCTCGTCCCCCGCGCCGCCCCTGTTGGTGTGAGTGTCGCAGGCATAAAACCCTGCGGGCGCTGCCGTGTGCGCACGGGAAACGCGCCAGACTCGCAAAGGAACCTTCATGCAGCGCAGAGACTTCTTATCCTCGGCCATAGCGCTGGCGGCTGCCTCGACATTGCCCGCCGCCCGCGCCGCGGAAATCACCGGCGGCCAACCCTGGGAGCCAGGCACTGCCAGCCTGCCGGCCCTGCCCCCGGTCCGCCAGGGAGGCCTGGCGTTTTTCAATCAACATGAGTTCCAGACCGCCGAAGCCATCGCCGAACGGCTGATCCCCACCGACGCGCTGTCCATCGGCGGCAAGGACGCCGGCTGCGCGACCTTTATCGATCGCCAGCTGGCGGGCGACTACGGCAAGGGCGCCACGCTGTACCGGCTGGGCCGCTTCGTCAAAGGTACCTTTGAACAAGGCACCCAATCGGCACTCACCCCCGCCGAGCGCTGGCGCAAAGGGTTGGTCGCGATTGACGCGGACAGCCAGGCGCAATTCGGCAAGCCATTCGTGCAGCTGCAAGGCGAGCAACAGGACCAGGTACTGACCCGCTTCGAGAAGAACGCCGTGCAGGTGGGAGCCGAGTTTGATGACGGCGCCAAGGAGATCTTCGAACAAGTGCTGGCCAACGTGCGTGAAGGCTTCCTGTCGGACCCGCTCTACGGCGGCAACAAGGGCATGGCGAGCTGGAAGATGCTCGGCTTCCCGGGCGCGCGGTATGACTTTCGTGACGTCATCGCCAAGAAGGGCCAGAAGCTCAACATCATTCCCACCAGCTTGATCGACAACACGCTTTGAGCCCCCAGAACATTTGAGCGATGAGGCCTGGCCATCATCGCCGACTGACCGTGATTTGCTGTAACGAAGAGGAATTCCCGAATGGCCAATGTACGCCCCAAAGTCGACGCAGTGATCGTCGGCCTCGGCTGGTGCGGCTCGCTGATTGCCGAAGAACTGACCCGCGCCGGCTTGAATGTCGTCGCCATCGAACGCGGTCCGTGGTTTGAGACCGCCACCGACTTCCCGCCCTCGGTGGATACCGATGAACTGCGCTGGGACACCCGCCGCAGCATGCTGCTGCCGCCCGCGATCGAAACCACCACGTTTCGCAACAATCGCTCGCAAACCGCGCTGCCGACCCGCGACTGGAGCCTGAACGAGTTGGGCTACAACGTCGGCGGATCGGGCACGCACTGGGCGGGCATGGCCTGGCGATTCCTGCCGTTCGACTTCGAGCCCTACAGCTTTACACTCAAGCGCTACGGCCAGCAGCAAATCGAAAAAGGCCTGATCGTGCAGGACTGGGGCGTGACGTATGACGACCTCGAACCCTTCTACGAGCGCTTCGAAAAAATCGCCGGCGTATCGGGCAAGGCCGGCGTATTGAATGGTGAGAAGATCGACGGTGCGAACATCTTCGAAGGCAACCGCAAGAGTGAATTCCCGCTGCCACCACTCGCCACTACCCGCCTGACCGACCTGTTCACCGAAGGCAGCAAAAAGCTTGGCTTGCACCCATTCATGGTGCCCGCAGGCCAGGCCTCGCAGGCCTACACCAACCCGCTGGGTGTGCGGATGGGGCCCTGCACCTACTGCGGCTACTGCCTGTATTACGGCTGCGGCAACTTCTCCAAGTCGAGCCCGAATGCCTGTGTGATTCCCGCGTTGATGCAGCGCAGCAATTTCACCGTGCTGACCGAATCGGCCGTGCTGCGCGCCAACCTCGCCGAAGACGGCAAGACCGCCACCGGCGTGAGCTACCTCGACCGCAACAAAATGGAGTGGGAGCAACCGGCGGACATCGTGATTTTCTCCGCCTTCCAGATGCAGAACGTGCGGCTGTTGCTGCTCTCGAAAATCGGTAAACCCTACAATCCCGAGACCCGCCAAGGCGTGGTGGGTCGCGCCTACAGTTTCCAGACCGTGTCCGGCGCCAACCTGTTTTTCGAGGACGAGCAGCTCAACCAGTACATCGGTGCAGGCGCCCTCTCCGCCCAGGTGGACGACTACAACGGCGACAATTTCGACCACACCGGCAAGGGCTTCATCGGCGGCGCCGGGATCCTCGTGGTAGCCCGTGGCGCACGTCCGATCGGCAACGCAGACGCTGTCCCACCAGGCACTCCACGCTGGGGCAGCGAATGGAAAAAAGCCTATACCCACGCGTTCCAGAACGGCACGTTCATCTTCAACCAGGGCACCAGCTTTTCCCATGACGAGTGCTACCTGGACCTGGACCCGGAATACAACGATGCCAATGGCGACCCGTTGATTCGCGTGACCTTCGACTACAACGAGAACGACCGGCGCATGGCCAAGTTCACCGAAGACAAAGCGGTGGAAATCGGCAAGGCCATGGGTGCAAAGATCGTCAACGGCTTTGACTCGGCAGCCGTGAACTATGGGCCTTACCTGCCCTCCAGCGACCACACCATCGGCGGCGCGGTGATAGGCCTGGACCCGAAAACCAGCGTACTCAACCGCTATCAGCAGAGCTGGGACGTGCACAACGTCTTCGTCCTGGGAGCCTCTTCATTCCCGAACAACGCCGGCTATAACCCGACATCTACCATTGGCGCGCTGAGCCTGTGGACCGCCAAGGCGATCATTGACCAATACCTGGCCAAACGCGGCCCACTGGTGGAGGTACCGGCATGAATGCGCGCTTTCGCATGGCCCTGACGGCCACCGCCGTATTGTCCCTGGGTTCCGCCATCGGCCTGTATGGTGCATTCGGCATTGCCGATGCAGCGGACAGCATTGCGCAACCCGGGCATCAATCTGCTGACGGCGCCGGGGTCAAGGCGCCTGCCACCCAGGCACAGGAAGACCCGGCGGTGACGCGCGGACGCTACGTGGCGATTGCCGGCGACTGCGCGGCCTGTCACACCGATCCGCATCACGGCAAGCCGTTCGCCGGTGGCTACGCACTGGAAACGCCGTTCGGCAAGTTGCTCGCCAGCAACATCACCTCCGACAAGAACACCGGCATCGGCGCCTGGACCGAGCAGGAATTCACCCGCGCGGTGCGCGAAGGCAAAGGCCGGCATGGCGAAAACCTCTACCCGGCGATGCCCTACAACGCCTACGTGAAAGTCAGCGACCAGGACATGCATGACCTCTGGGCCTACATGCAGACCGTCCCGGCGGTGAACAACGAGGTGGTATCCAACCAGTTGCCATTCCCGTTCAACATCCGCCTGATGATGATGGGCTGGAACCTGCTGTTCTTTGATAACACACCGTTCCAACCGCAGGCTGAGGCGTCTGCGCAGGTCAACCGGGGCGCGTACCTGGTACAGGGCCTGGGCCACTGTGCCGCGTGTCACACGTCAAAGAACTTCCTCGGCGGTGACAAGGGCGGCGCGTTCCTGCAAGGCGGCGAGTTGGCTGGCTGGCACGCACCGGAAATTACCGGCAACCCCTACGTCGGTATCGGCGGCTGGAGCGATGCGCAACTGGTGCAGTACCTCAAGACCGGCAGCAACCACGTGGCCGTCGCGTCGGGCCCGATGGCCGAAGCCGTGACCAACTCCACCCAGCACCTGCGCGACGAGGACCTGTACGCCATCGCGGCTTACCTCAAGACCTTGCCTGGCTCGGACACCCGCAGCCCGCGGCCGCTCAAGGCCTCCGGCACATTGATGCAGCAAGGCGCCAATGTGTACTCGGCCAACTGCTCGGCGTGCCACAGCAGTGACGGCAAGGGCATCAACCAACTGGCGTCGAGCCTGGCCGGCAACCCCGGCATCCAGGCAGAAAATCCCCAAAGCCTGATCACCACGGTGCTCGAAGGCGGCCGTGGCGCGGTGACCGTCGACAACCCCACCAGCGGTGCGATGCCGAGCTTTGCGTGGAAATTGTCGGACCAGCAAATCGCGGCGACGCTCTCGTATATCCGCAACAGCTGGGGCAACACCGCCCCCGAGGTGAGCGCCAAACAGGTCGCCGCCGTACGCGAAGACCGCAAGCTGCCAGCCCAACTGAGCGCCGACGGCACCTCCCGCTGAACCCGTGACGCGGCCTGCTCCAGGCCGCGTCCCTGCCTTTGAAGGAACAATCAGATGCTACGTTTTCCACTGCGCTGCCTGGCGGCCTGCGTTGCCATGGGCGTACCTGCGACACACGCTGCGGATGCGTTCGCCAGCGACTCACCCTGGATGAGCGGCGATTGGGGCGGCCTGCGCAGCGCCTGGCTGGCCCAGGGGGTGGATATCAAGTTGGGTTACACCGGCGAAACGTCGACCTTGCTACGCGGCGGTTACCAGCACAAAGACCGCTCGACCCGCTACGCCGACCAATTCAACGCAGGCGTCGACATCGACCTGCAAAAGCTGCTGGGCTGGCAGGACGCAGCCTTTAGCCTGGGGCTGACCAACCGCAACGGCGCCAATAACCTTAATCAAAAGATCAGCGCACCCGGCGCCGCCGGCATGGGCTCGACCCAGGAGATCCAGGGCCGTGGCAGCGTGACCCGCCTCAGCGAACTTTGGTTGAGCAAGGGCTGGCTTGGCGATGCGGTGAACATCAAGCTGGGCCGGTTCGCCGTCAGCGATGACTTCGCCGTGGAAGACTGCCTGTTCCAGGGGCTGGCGTTCTGTGGCTCGCAACCGGGCAACTACGTGAACAGCATCTACAACGGCCCGATCAGCCAGTGGGCCGCACGGTTGCGCTACCGCTTGAGCCCGACGGTGTATGCACAGGTCGGCGCGTTCAATGTGAACCCGTCGAACCTGGAGAATGACAACGGCCTCAAGCTCAACACCCACGGCACCACCGGCACCTTCACGCCGCTGGAACTGGTATGGAGCCCGACTATCAACCAACTGCCCGGCGAATACCGTGTGGGTTATTACCACAGCACCGCACAGGCCGAGGATGTGTACAAGGATCAGTTCGGGCAAGCGGCGGCCACCCGTGGCATCGCCTATCGCACCGACGCTACACGGCATGGCGAGTGGGTCGTGGCCAAGCAGCAGTTGACCTCGGTCAACGGCGACACTTCTCGCGGCCTGACCCTGACGGCCAGCGCCACGTTCCAGGATCGCAACACGACGGCGATCGACAGCTACCAGAAACTCAGCCTGGTCTATAAGGGCCTGTGGGATGCGCGTCCCACCGACACGCTGGGCGCCGGCATTGCACGTGTTCACGCCAGCTCGGTGTACCTGCGCAATGCCCGCGCGGTAAACGCCGCTGGCGGCGACTTGCCCGAGCAGCACAGTGAATATGTTGCCGAGCTGAACTACGGGATCCAGGCCACACGCTGGTTGAACATCATGCCGAACCTGCAGTACGTGAAGGACCCGGACGGCGTTCGTCAGGTCAAGAATGCCCTGGTACTGGGCCTGCAAGTACAATCGCAGTTTTAACCGGCCACAGGATACGCACGCAGCATGGGCAACACCCTCAAGCGTCACGGCCTGATCAAGGTCGCAGAATTGGCCGGCGTCAGCCTGAGCACCGTGGACCGGGTCCTCAATGATCGCGGGGGCGTGTCCGACACCAAGCGGCGCAAGGTCCTGGCGATGGCGCGTGCGCTGGGTGTGCGTCGCGGCCTGCCCGCGCCGTTCACCGGCCCGATGATCGTCGATGTACTGTTGGCCGACAGCGCCACTGACCATTTCAAGCGCCTGGATGCGGCGTTCGAGCGCCAGGCACAACGCCTGCGCTCGGACCTCACGTTGCGCCGCCAGCGCTGGCCGGAAAACGCCCCCGGGCAACTGCTCGACGCCCTGCGCAAACCGCGTTCGCGGCGCCATGGCATGATCGTCGTCGCGCCCGACACGCCGGACGTGCACCAGGCGCTGAACACCATCGTGCAGAACGGCACGCCCACCGTCTTGCTGACCACCAACCTCAGCACGGTCGAGGGCGCGGTGTATGTCGGCATCGACAATCACGCCGCCGGGCGCAGTGCCGGGCGCTTGATGAGCGAATGGATCGGCCAACGCCCCGGCGCCGTGCTGCTGACGGTCAACTCGCTCGCCTACAGCGCTCATCAGGAGCGCGCCAGAGGCTTCATCGACGTAATGACGCAGCGTGCACCGGCTACGCGCATTGTCGGCCCGGTCGAGTGCTTTGATGACGATGAACTGACCCGCGCGGCCGTCGCGCAGTGCCTCGCCGTCGGGCCCTTGGCAGGGCTGTATGACACCGGCAGCGGTTCGCAGGGGATCTATGCGGCGTTGGCGCACAGGCAGGTCGATCCGGTATGGATCGGCCATGAGGCCACCCCCCAGCACGCCGCGCTGCTGCGCCAGGGCGTGATGTCGCTGGTACTCGATCAGGACCCGGAAGGTCAGGTGCAGGCCAGCATCGACTATCTGCTGCACACCCACGGCATGATCGACACGCCTGCGCTGCTGCCACTGGCGATGAAAATCATCATCGAGGAAAACCTGCCCGGCGCCTTGTGACCGCCGCGTGTGATTGCAGGCGAGCGCAGCGCCTGGGCCTTTGTGTGATGTCGATTGAACGATGCGTTGGCGCACGGGCTCTATTCACTAGAACAGCGCGCGCAGCAGAACTTCAGCGCGTCGCGTCCACGCCCACTCACAAAAGGTCAGTCTATGTCTTACGATTACCAGGGTACCGCCAGTGTCATCACGGCCTCTCGTCATCTGGGCACCGCTTCAGATGAACACCTCAATGAGTCGGTGGAAATCCAACTGACCAGCAGCGGCAAGCCGACAATCGCGCGCCTGAACTTCGACCGGCCCCTTCAATGGCCTGGGCACCCGAATTTTGTCGCGGTCAACCTGCCCGATGGCTCATCCGTAGGCGGGGTGATCGTCGAGATCGAACGAACCACGGACGGCCCTGGCTGGGTGACGTTCACCGTGGACGACTGACGGGTGTGCCGTCGTCAGGCATCCGGGTGTTCACTCGCGACCGAATCGGCGGCGTCCACGTCCGACATGTCTTCTTCAAGCGGCGCACCGTCTTCCGGCGGCAGCGGGATCTCACCTTCCGTGCGCTTCGGGTCCGGGCCGGTTTCGTTGTCGGTGGTGCGCGTTACCACCTGTTGGGATTGGTTGCCCGGCGCTTTTTCGTCAATGTGCATGCTGTCTCTCCAGTCTGGCGCGCGGGGAATCCGGGCATACACATGAGAGGCAGCGGGTGCACGAGAGTGCCGGGCAATGGACGAACGGCGAGACGCGCACTGCAGTCAAACAAATCCAGCCTCCGGCCCGCACTTGATCTACGATTAAAAGCCCACCGCCCGCCTCTCGGAGAATCCGCATGAACCCGCACACCACCGCGCTTGTGTTGATCGAATTCCAGAATGATTTCACTACCCAGGGTGGCGTGTTCCATGACGCTGTCAAAGACGTCATGCACGCCACCGACATGCTCGCCAATACCGCCACCACGGTGCAGCAAGCGCGCAAGCTCGGGGTGAAGATCGTGCATTTGCCGATCAGCTTCGCCGCGGGGTACCCCGAACTGACCACGCGCGACTATGGGATTCTCAAGGGCGTGGCCGACGGCAACGCCTTCAGTGCGGGCACCTGGGGCGCCGAGATCACTGCGACGCTGTCCCAGGACAGCAGCGATATCGTCGTCGAAGGCAAGCGCGGGCTGGATGGCTTTGCCACCACGGGCTTGGACCTGGTGTTGCGCAACAACGGCATCCAGACGCTGGTGGTGGCGGGTTTCCTGACCAACTGCTGCGTCGAGGGCACGGTGCGCTCGGGGTATGAGAAAGGCTACAACGTCGTCACCCTGACCGACTGCACGGCGACGTTTACCGAGGAACAGCAGCAGGCGGCGGAAAACTTCACACTGCCGATGTTTTCGCAGACGCTGAAACACACGCAGTTTCTGCAGGCGCTGACGGCCCCATGAAAAAAACCGGCGACTCCTGGATGAGTCGCCGGTTTTTGCTTATTCGGTCGGTGCGTACTGCATTTCACCGTTGCCGAACGACCAGTCCTCGCGCTTCACGTCCACCAGGCTGATCCACACATCCTCCTTGCGCAGCCCGGTCTTGGCGTGAATGCCTTCTGCGATGAATTGATAGAAGGCCTTTTTCACCGCCACGCTGCGCCCGGCATTCCAGGTGACCTGGATAAACACGATGCTGGGGGTGTAAGTCACGCCCAGGTAGCCAGCGGCGGGATACACCAGTTCATCGCGGGCATGCCGATTGATGATCTGGAATTTGTCGTGCTCCGGCACATTCGCAACGCTGGTCATCGCCGCGTACACCACGTCGCCAATGGCGGCAGCGGTTGCTTCGGTAGTGTCGGCGGCGAGGTCGATTCGAACTAAAGGCATGGCAGAATCCTTGGCAGGTCGGTGGCCATTCCACAGCGGCGGCCCGTGATCACTACCCTAGGCCTGCGCGAACAATTCATCAATCGCATATTCAGCAATAATAAATATGATTATTACGCATATTTAAGCTGCATGACCTGTGACGCTTGCATGAACCGAACGCGAAAAAGCCGTAACATGCGGCCTTCGTTCAACACCTCATGGAAGACATCACGCATGAACAACCTGTCTGGCGCGCTGCGCCTGGTAGTCTCCCTGCCGATTTACGCCGCGTCCATCCTCGCGTCCCTGCTCACTCTCAAGCCGCTGTTCGATGCGGGGATGATCTTGCTGGCGGGCTTCCTGACCCCTTATCAAATTGGCCGCGTGCTCGGCTATTTACTTGCCAGTGCGATATTGACCACGATTGCCGCCGGTCTGTGGATGCTGGCTCGGTACGTGCGCACGTCGCGTTTTCGCAAACAGCCGGCGCCGGTGGCCAACCCGTTGCCGTGAAGCAGGTGCTTAGTTCGATGGGGCTTTGACTGTCGCGCTCTGCCCCGTCTCGACATCACGAATGTCATAGCTCCAGCGGCCCTTCGACGCCTCGCCATACAGCCCATAGGTTCGGCCACCGACCAGGCTCACCGTGGTTGCGAGGGGCGCGGTTCGGCCGTCGCCAATCGACCAGGTAGCTTGCAGGGTGTGGGTTCCGGCGCCGAGGCGGTATTCGTTCTGACGACCCAGCCAGAACAGCGTCCCGTTGTTATCAATACGGGTGATCGTCAGGTGTTTATCGAACTGCTGGATGACCGCAACCTGGTCCGCAGGTTTTCCTTCTGCGCTCTGGTGCTCGTAATGAATACAGCCGGCCAGCGCCAGGCTGAAGCCCAGCATCGAGAATGCGCGAACGTGTTTGGCAAGCATGCTTTCAATCCCTTGAAAAGGGCGTGATCCTAAAGCCATTCAGCACGTGCATCAACCTCCAATCAGGCCCGCGCGCCAATCAACACAACCACCCCACCCCATTGCCGCACCTTGATCGGCAGGCTCTGCTCGAGGGCCTCGAGGGTCTGCCGCGCATCGTCCAGGGGAAAGCGCCCGGTCACGCGCAGACCGGCTACAGCGGCGTCCAGGCGCACGATGCCGTTGCGATACGGGCGAATTGCGTCGACCACGCTGGCCAGGGTCTGGTTGCGCACCACCAGCCAGCCGTCAAGCCAGGCGGTATCGGTGGCGGCCATGGGCACCTGGGTGAGGATGCGCTGGTGATCGAACAGCGTGCTCTGGTGCATCGCCACCCGCTGCTGCGTGCCGCCTTCGAAGTGCAACACCGCGTCCGCATCCAGGGTCACCAGGCGTATCGCGGCGCCCTGCTCGCTCAGCATCAGGCGGCCGGTGCTGGCGCTGATGCGGCCGGCGCGGGTGTCGACCTGCAGCGGGCGCAGCACATTCACCAGCATTTCCCCGGCGCGCAGCTCCAGGCTGCGCTGCTCCCCCTTCAGCGTGGCGAGCACCTGGCTGCGCGCATTCAACTTGAGTGTGCTGCCATCCGCCAGTTGCCAGGTGCGACGCTCGGCGGTACCCGTGGCATAGGACTGCCCCGCGTCGTCGAAGCGCGAGACCCAGCCCGCGCCCGCCGCCAGGCCCACCGCACACAGGCTGGTACGCAGGAACGAACGCCGGCTGCTCGGCTGCTCCAGGCTGCGCAACAGCTGCGCGCTGGAGCGTCCACGCCACGGCGAGGCCTTGAGTTGGTCGAGGCCGGCGATCAGTTGCGCGTACACCTGGCGATGGTGGGCCGAGGTACTGCGCCATTCATCCAGCGCTTGTTGCTGCGCAGGGCTGAAGTCGCCGGACTGGATTTGCACCAGCCAGCCGATGGCCTCTTCGGCCACCGGGTCGTTCAACGGGTGTTTGCTCACTCACTCAACCCCAGGTAACAGGCTCGCAGGGCCTGGGTCATCAATTGGTGGATGCGCCCCAGGGACAGGCCCAGCCGTTCACTGATCTGTGTGTAGGTCATGCCGTCCAGCTGGCTGTGTACGAACACCGCCTTGGCCTGCCCCGAGAGGCCATCGAGCAGCCGGTCGATGGCCAGCAGGCTCTCGATCAGGATCAACTGTTCCTGCGGCGACGGATGCACGTGTTCGGGCACCTCGGCGAGGATCTGCAGGTACGCCCTCTCCAGGTCACGACGGCGCCAGCTCTCGTACATCAGGCGCTGGGCGATGGTGGTCAGCAGCGCGCGCGGTTCGCGGATCGCAGTGGGATCGGGCAGCATCCACACCTTGAGGAACGTCTCGGCGGCGATATCCTCGGCGCTGTGGCTGCAGCCGGTGCGGTAGGACAACCGCGCGCACAACCAGCTGTAGTGCTGCTGGAAAATCTGGCCGATGAGGCGGGTCTTGAGCAAAGCATTCGGGTCCATAGGTCCATAATCTTCATGGACTGCACACGCCAGCGGACAAGTGGTGGTGGGCCTGTCGGTTTGAGGTAGACCTGCATCCGGGCAGGTGAATCCAGTTTGCCCCAGTGGGCATCACCAGATAAAAGAATAAAAAAAGCCATCAAACTGCATTTTTTGCATAACCCTGGATAACCTTCCAGGCACGCAAAGTCACCGCCCGCAACCATCGCGGGCAGTGTGAAAATGCGCTTACTGAGCGGCCAGTTGCGCCTCGCTGCGTTCCTGTTCACGCAGTGGCCGTACCAGCCAGGTCACCACCACCGTCAACACCAGCAGGATCAGCGCCAACACCCACAGCACGCCGTGGAAGGCACTGTCATAGCCGCCGATAAACAGGCTGTGCACGGTGCCGGCCTGCTCTGTGCCCAGCGCCTGCAGCGAACCGGTCAGGTTGCCGGCGGCTACCTCGTCGATCCAGCGTTGCAGGGTGCCGGGGTCCGGTGCCAGGCGGCTCAAGGTGGCGCGCAATTGGCTGTCGAGCAAGGTCGCCAGGAGCGAGCCGTACAAGGCCACGGCAATCGCCTCACTGCCCAGGCGGAACGTGTTGAGCAACCCGGCGGCCATCCCGGCTTTTTGCTCCGGGACGGTCTTCAGCGCCAGCCCATCCACCAGCCCCGCCGACAGGCCCATGCCGATGCCCACCAGCAGCAAGGGCAGCGCCAATTGCCACAGCGCCACCCCCACCTGGCTGACCAGCGCCAGCGCGACCACGCCGACCAGCAAGGCAATCAGGCTGGCCTTGAGGATGCCGATCGCCGACACCCCGCGCGCCGCCCACTTGCCGGCCAGGATCGGGCAAAACAGCATCGGTACCGTGAGCAGCAACATCGCCAGGCCGGCGTGGGTCGCGCTCAGTTGCAGCACGCCGAACAAGTAGCTCGGCAGGTAGGTCAGCAACGTCACGAAGCCGAACGACGCCGCGACCGTCACCAGCGCCAGGCCGACAAAAGGCCCGCGCGCCAGCAGCGACAGGTCGAGCATCGGCTGGCGATGACGCCGCTCCTGCCAGGTGAATACCGCCAGCAACACTGCCGCCACGGCCACCAGGCCGAGTACGCCCTGGCTGCTCCAGCCCCATTGCGAGCCCTGCACGATGGCAACCATCAGCGCCAGCAACGCCAGCACGAACAGCGTCGCCCCCGGCACATCGAAGCGCGCGGTGCGCTCCGCCAATGCCCCGTCTCGGGTAATCAGCGGGCTCCCCAACAGGACAATCACCAGGGTCACCGCATGCGCCCAGAAAATCGCGCGCCAGCCGACACTGTCCAGCAACAGGCCGGACAATGTCGGCCCCAGGCTGACGCCCAACCCCGCCACCGTGCCGAACAAGGCAAATGCGCGCAGCCGCGCCGGGCCGCTGAAGTGGGTGGACAAAATGGCGATGCCGCAGGAGAAAATCGCCGCCGCGCCGATGCCCGCCAGCCCCCGTGCAGCGTCCAGCAGCCAGGCACTCTCGGCTACCGCAGACAGCACCGAAGCGACCACGTACAGCGACGCACCGGCGACGAAGCAGCGCTTGCGCCCGAGCCGATCCGCCAGCGCGCCCCAGGCCAGGGTAAAGCAGGCGAACGCCAGGTTGAAGGCGTTGACCACCCATTGCAGGCTGGTCAGCGGTGCCTGTATATCCGCGCCGATGGCCGGCAGCGCGAGGGCCGTGCCGGAAATGGAACTGGGCACGACAAATATCGCCAGCAGGATGATGCTCAGTAGCGCCGTATCGGCAAAGGTCGTTTTCATGGGTCCTTCCAGGTCAGGTTGAAGTAAAGCCGAGCACCGGTAAACGGGCCGGACGGCGCAGGATGATGCCGTCGATCCAGGGCACCTGGTCCGCCGGCACCGCCAGGCGCAGGTTGGGAAAGCGTTGCACGAGGATCTGCAACACCGTGGTGATTTCCAGCCGGGCGAGTGCCGCGCCCATGCAGTTGTGCATGCCATAGCCGAACTGCAAATGCCGCGCGCCCTTGCGGTCCAGGCGAATCGCCAGCGGCTCGGGGAATGCCGCCGGATCGCGGTTGGCGGCAAACGCATCGGCGTAGATGATGCTGCCCTCGGGGATCAGCCCCCACGGCCCTTCCAGGTCGACACTGGCCAGGCGCGGAAAGGTCGAGATAGTGCCCAGCGGGATCAGCCGCAGCAGTTCTTCGACGGCCTCCGGAATCAGCCTCGGGTCCTCCACCAATTGCTGCCACAGCTGGGGCGCCGCCAGCAAGGTGTACACTGACTTGGTCAGCACGGTGAGGATGTTCTGGTCGCCGCCGATCAACACGCCGAGCAGGATGCCCACCAGTTCCTTGTCGTTGAGCGGCGGTTCGCTGTCGGCACGGCTGGCGACGAAACGCTGGATCAACCCATCGGGATAGGTTGGCCGCGCGCCGGTGACCAAGTCGGTCAGGTAGTTGTAGACGCCCCAGAACTGGTTCAGCAGCTCCGGCACATCCGCGTCCGACGCCACCTGCACGGTATGGCTGAGGGGCCGGTAGTACTCGCGATCGCTCAAGGGAATGCCGAGCAACTGGCAATCCACCGTCGCGGGAATGTGATCGAGCACCTGGGCAAACAGGTCGGCACCGGGCGCCTGGCGTTGCAGCACATCCAGGCGTTCGTGGGTGGTTTGCTCGACCTTCTCACGCAGCACCGCCACGCCGCTCGGGCTGAAGTCGCGCGCGACCACTTTGCGCAGGCGGCCGTGGTCGGGAATGTCATTGTTGAGCAGCAGTTCGGGCGGCGTGATGGTCGGCAAAAAGCTCGCGCCGTCTTCTTCGTTGCACGGTGCACGAATCGCGCGGTTATCCAGCAGCAGCGCCTGCACGTGTTCATAACGGGTCAGGTGAAAGGCCAGGTGGCCGCTGGGCAGCAGGATCCTCGCCAAGCCATTGGCCGGGCTGGCAGGTTGATAAGCCGGCGGCGCATCCAGGTGCGGGATGCGCGCCACGGTCACTTCAGGTGTGGCGGTCACGGCGATATTCATCAGGCAGGCTCCACGGCAGGTTGCAACAGGCTCACACCGGTGACGCGCTGCAGTTGCGCGAGGGCCTGGTGGTTGTCGGTGAAGTGCAGCACTTGCCAGCCCAACGTTGCAGCGGCGTGAATATTTTCCGCCACGTCATCGATCAACAGGCTGTGCTGCGGCGCCACGCCCGAACGTGCGGTGGCCACCTCAAAAAACGCCGTGTCCGGCTTGCGGGTGCGCTCCTGGCTGGAGTCGACGATCAGGTCCACGACCTCATCCAGGCCGACCATCGCGCGCCAATGCAGCGACCACTCGACCACGTTGTTGGTGAGAATACCGACGCGAAAACCGCTACGTTTCAACGCGCGCACGGCGGCCACCAGTGGCGCATTCGCGGGCACCCCGGCGAACCATTGCTCGCCGAAGCCTTGCAGGCGCGCACGCGACAGGTCGATCTGCGGATCGCGGCGACGCAGCGCCTGCTCCAGCCGTGCGCCCCACTCGCGCTCGGTCAGCAAGGCGTTCTCGACCGGTGCGAGCATTGGCACGCCCAACTCGTCCGCCACGTCGCTCATGGCCTGCTGCAACACGCGCGGGGCCAGGCCGGTCTTGAGCTGGTACTGCTCGAACAATGCCGGGATCGGCGGCGACAGCACGCCGCCGAAATCGAACCAGATAAACTCCGGCGCGCTCATCGCACACCCCCTGCCACCAGGGCCAAGGGCTGGCTGGCAGCCACCGGCAGCAACTCCAGCTCGGCGGTGGCAATCACCACGCCGTCCTGCTCGACATCCAGCGCGAGGGTGATCTGGCCGTGTTCATCACGGGACAAGGAGGCGAGATCTGCACGCACTCGCGTCGGCAGACCGAACTCGCCGAACCGCGTGAACACCACATGGCAGCGCGACAGCAACAGTTGCTCGGGGGCGACCTGCAGTTGCCGGTCAGCCGCCACCAGCGCGACCTGGCGAAAGCCTTCGAGCAACAGCATGCCGGGGATATGGTCCAGCGGATGGTCGAAGATCGCCGGGTTGTTGAGGTCGACGATCAGCGGCGCGACCAGGCTCTCGGCGCCCTGCTCCAGGTCCCGGCCGAGCACCACGTTATTCAACCAGTGGCGCCCCACTGCCGAGGGGCTCAAGGGCGGCGGCAGTTGTGCCAATGGGTCGGCGTCCAACGGAATGGCCGCCAGTCCACGAGCACGCATCTTGTTCCAGGCAGCGCCGCTCATCCAGCGAATGCTCATGCGTTCGTGGCGCGCGGCGACTTCGCCATTGATGCTCAGCGACATGTTGAGGGTGACGCCGCTGCGCTCGCCATGGCGCAGGTATTCATCCACGACATACACGTCGATCGAGGCTGAGGCCGGGCGATCGCCGACCACCAGCAAATGCCGTTCGGTCACGCGAGTGACACTGTCTAGGTAAATAAACTTGTCCTGGGCATTCACTTGCAGAAACGCGTGGGAGATATAAATCGACGCCTGCCGGAACACTTCAAGCAATAACAACATGTCGTAGTGCGCGGCACGGTGCGTATGTTCACTGAAGTAACTGTGGGTGCGCGGTAATTGCGCACTGCAGCGAAAGTGTCCGTCCTTGATGCGTTCGGCGCCGGTCAGGAATACTTCGCTGACGGCGGCACGGTGCACCATGCTGCGCGGAACGGTGTTTTCGCAATGCAGGCTCGGCACCGAGCCAAGCGGGTTCAAAACTGATACGTCAGACATGGGCATCTGTCTCCTGATGAGCTTTTCCGTAAGCGTGCAGACCGCCGTACATGTTCACATCGGTGAACTTTGTATGCTGTGCGCGGACAACCCGATCTGGCTGTCAGTACCCTTGTGCGAATACTCCCTTATATTTTCAGTGCGCACTTAGATCAGTTTGATCGAAGCTTATGCGCACAACAAAATCATCTAGACACCCAACTAATCGTTCTAACTTAGTGGTGAAAATCCGCTCGCGAAGTTGCTCAAGGTCGTAAAGAACATCACGACCCGGAGCAGATTTGCATGTTGAAAACAGGATTCACCCTGGCGCCGCTGGCCTGCGCATTGGCCCTCGGCGGGCTGACGCTGCCGACCCTGGCGTTGGCTCAAAACGAGGCGACGTCGGTACAGACGGTGATTGATTTCAATATCCCCGCAGGGCCGCTGGATGAGGTGCTGCTGAGTATCTCCCAGCAAAGCGGCCACCCGATTGCGTTTGACCCGCCGCTGGTAGAAGGCCGCGCAAGCCGCTCGATCCAGGGCCGCTTGAGCCAGGAACAGGCGCTGGGCATTGCCTTGAGCGGCTCCCAGTTGGGCTTCAGCCAGACCGCCAGCGGCGCGGTGTTGATCCACCGACTGGCCAGCACCGCCGCCCCCGCTGCCGCCATCAACAGCGAGCCGCAGGCACCGCGATTGAAATCGGTCGAAGTGATCGGCACCCGCCGCAGCGACGTCACCGCCCTGCAAAGCGCGGCGCCGGTGGATGTGATCAGCAGCGAACAGCTGGAACGCGCCGGCACCGATAACCTCGCCAAGGCCCTGGAAACCCTGGTGCCGTCGGTGAACTACCCGCAAGTCAACGGCACCGACGGCGTGTCGTCACAGCGGCCGGTGTCGTTGCGCGGGCTGGCGGCCGACCAGGTGCTGGTGCTGGTCAATGGCAAGCGTCGGCATGCCTCGGCCTTCGTCAACACCAAGGCCACCCTGGGCCGTGGCTCCCAGGCGGTGGACCTGTCGACGATTCCGGTCAGCGCGGTCGACCATATCGAAGTGCTGCGCGACGGCGCCTCGGCGCAGTACGGCTCGGACGCGATTGCCGGGGTGATCAACATCGTGCTCAAGGAGCAGGACCACGGCGGCGCGGTGCAGAGCACTTTTGGCCAGTACACCAAGGGCGATGGCTTTCGTCGCTCGGTAGGCGGCTGGACCGGCTTCACCTTGCCCGGCGACGGTTTCCTGACCCTCAGTGGCGAAGGCCTGCGTAGCGAACGCACCTCCACCGGCGGCACCGATGGTCGGCAGTTCTACCCCACCGGCGATGCCCGCGAAGCGGATGCCGACCGTCACTGGCGCTACGGTTCCCCGGGCCTTGAGGACTGGAACCTGGCGCTGAACAGCGGCCTGTCGCTCAACGACGCGGTCGACCTGTACGGCTTTGCCACCTACCAGGACCGCACCGGTGAATCCCAGGCGACTTTTCGCCGCCCCATCGACCCCAACAACCTGGTGGCCGTGTACCCCAACGGTTTCCTGCCACTGCTGGATGTGCGCTCGCGGGATGCCTCGGTCACTGGCGGCGTGAAGATCCGCGATGAACAGCTAGGCAGCTTCGACCTCAGCGCCAACTACGGGCGCAACCGCATCGACTATCACCTCAGCGATTCGCTGAATGCCAGCCTTGGCCCCGCCAGCCCGACGAGCTTCAACGCCGGGGCGCTGGTGAATGAGCAGACCAACGTCGGCCTTGATCACGTCAAGGAATTCAAGGTCGGCTGGGGCGCCGGCCCCCTGGTGTTTTCCAGTGGCCTGGCCTGGCGCAACGAGTCCTATGAAGTGATCGCCGGCGACCTCGCCTCCTGGACCCACGGCACGGCCCTGCCCGCCCGCGCGGGTGGCGCCCAGGGTTTCCCTGGCACCCAGGACAGCGACGAAGGCCGCTATGCCCGCCACGTGTTCGGCGGCTACCTGGGCCTGGAGCAGCAGGTCACCGAAAAGCTGCAACTGGGCCTGGCCGGACGCAGCGAGCACTACGACGATTTCGGCACCACCACGACCGGCAAGTTTTCCGCGCGTTATGACTTCACCCCGCAGTGGGGCCTGCGCTCGACCCTGAGCAGCGGCTACCGTGCGCCGACCCTCGGGCAGATCGGCACCTCGGCGACCCAGACCGAATTCAAGGCCGGCGACCCGACCGCCTACCAGGTCGGCACCGTCAGCGTGAACACGCCCGTGGCGCGGGCCTTGGGCGCAACTGACCTGAAGCCGGAAAAATCCACCAGCCTGTCCCTCGGCGTGGTCTGGCAACCGATTGAGCGCGCCAGCGTCAGCGTCGATGCGTACCACATCCGCATCAAGGACCGCATCGCCCTGTCGGAAACCCTCAGCGGCACCCAGGTCAGCCAGATTCTCGCCAACCAAGGCTACGGCAATTACTCCGGGGTGAGCTTTTTCACCAATGCACTGGACACCAAGACCAGCGGCGTCGACGTCGCCGCCCACTATCGCCTGGACCTGGCCGATGCCAGCCAGTTGACCCTCAACGGCGCCTTCAACTACAGCAAGACCCAGGTCACCGACATCAAGGACAACCCCGGCCCCCTGGCCGGCACCGGCATCACCCTGATCAATCGTGAAGCCTTGAGCTACGTGGAAAGCGCCTCGCCCAACAGCAAGCTGATCCTCGGTGCCGACTGGCGCAAGGGGGCGTGGCAGGCAAGCTGGAACACCATTCGCTACGGCACCTACACCCTCGATTCCAACCTCGGCGAAGCCCGCGACCAGACTTTTTCGGCGCAATGGGTGAGCAACGCCAGCGTGTCCTACGACATTAGCCAGGCACTCACCCTGACCCTGGGCGGCAACAATATTTTCGACAGCTACCCGGACAAGATCGACGTCGCCAACCGCTTTGTCGGCGGGCGCGTGGCCTACCAGAGCATCTCGCCGGCCGGTGCCGAAGGCGCCTTCTACTACGTGAAAGCCGACTACCGCTTCTGACCCTCACAAGGAGTTCCCGATGAGCTTTGATCCTGTGCGTTTTACCCAAGTATTCGAACACGAATTTGCCCTGGCCAAGCAGTTGCTGATCAAGCACCAGGCGCTGTCGAGCAACGAGGCAGGCAACATCAGCCTGCGCATTCCCGGCGAGGAGCGGCTGGTGATTGCCTCGCTCAGCGGCGCTGACAGTGGCGTGGCGGCCATCGTCGATTTCGACCTGCGCCACAGCCAGGGCAGCCTCACCGACAACCTCCAGGAAGTTGCCGCGCTGCATGTGGCGATCTACCGCGAGCGCCCGCAAGTCAATGCGGTGATCCACACCCACTCGCCGTACCTCACCGCCTTCGCCATCGCCGGGCGCCCACTGCGTGCTCACGCCGCACAGCTGCTGGGGATCCTGGCGGAAGATGAGGAAATCCCGCTGACCGCCTGGGGCCCGCGTTACGCGCCGGAGCCGGTGGTCGCGGCGCTGCGTGAGCATCCCCACGCGCCGGCGGCGTTGCTGGCCAATCATGGGCCGTTTGCCTGGTCGGAGCGTGATGTGCTCGCGGCGACGCGCTTGCTGGTGAACCTTGAAGAAGCCGCCTATCTGACCTTCCTGGCCCAGCAACTCGGCACGCCGCAGCCCTTCCCCAGCGGCGCGGCGCAGCGTTCGCGGCTGGGCTGGAGTGCGACATGAGCCGGACGGTCGCCGCCCTCGCGCTCCTGGCAGCGTTCGCCGTGCCCACCCACGCCGAGCCTCTGCTGGAACGTGCGCAATCGCGCGGCACGCTGAACGTCTGCACCAGTGACGAATTCCCGCCGTTCAAGACCCTGGACGCCCAAGGCAAACCCGCCGGCTTGATCATGGACCTGATCGTCGACCTGCAACAGCAGCTGTCCGCCAAGGTCGGCCAGCCGCTGAAGCTGCAACTGGTGCAGGTCAACCCGTTGAACCGTTTGCTGTTCCTCGACCAGGGGCGCTGCGAAGTGCTGGTCACTTCGTTGCTCGACACCCCGGCGCGGCGGCGTGAAGTGGACTTTGCCAGCCCGGGTTTCTACAGCTCGGCCGCCACGATATTCGCGCCGAAAAGCACCGCCGTGCCGGACTGGCAAAGCCTGCGCGGCAAAACCCTGTGCGCGCCTGCCACCAGTGTCTGGGTGCGACCCTTTGAAAGCCGCTATGGCGTGCAATTCGCCTCGTTCAACGGCACCGCCGAAGTGCGTAAGGCCGTTGCCGACAGCCGTTGCCTCGGGGCGATGGGTGACGATGCGTTGTACAGCGCCCTGGCGCGCCAGCCGGAATGGGCCGATTACGAAGTCAAGTTGCCAGGCCAGGACCCGGCGCCCTGGGGCATCGCCCTGCGCAAGGGCCAGCCGGCGCTGCTGGCGGCCGTGTCGGGCATCGTCGAAGGCTGGCATGCCCACGGCGTGATCATTGACCTGGAACAGCGTTACGGCCTAACCCCCAATGCCTGGGTAGCGCAGCAGCATGCACGGGCCAGCCATGAGTGAAATCAATCTGCGCCTGTGGCTGGAACAGCATGGGCTGTCGCTGAGCATCCTGTGGGACCCGATGGACCGCCAGCGCTTCCTGCTCGGCCTGGGGCTGACCCTGTTGTTGTCGGTGGCAAGTATCGCGCTGTCGCTGGTCATGGGAATCCTCGGCGCCGCCGGCCTGGGTTCGCGCCGCCCGTTGTGGCGTCACCTGAGTGCGGCGTACGTCGCGTTGTTTCGCAATACGCCGCTGTTGGTGCAGCTGTTCTTTTTCTACTTTGGCGTCGGCGCATTGTTGCCGCTGGTGGACGGCGCCAGTGTGCGCCTGCTCAATGGCACGCAGTGGGCAATCATCGTGATTGCCCTGCACAGCGGCGCATTCCAGGCCGAAAACCTGCGCGCCGGCATCGACGCGGTGCCGCGCGCCACCCTCGACGCGGCCGCCGCCCTGGGCCTGCACGGGCGCACGGTGTTGCGCCATATCGTGCTGCCGCTGGCCCTGCGCAACAGCCTGCCGGCGATGGGCAATACGGTGGTGCAAACCATCAAGTCGACCTCGATCGCCTACGCGATTGCGGTGCCGGAACTGCTCTATGCGAGCAACCGGATCTGGTCGGACAACTTCAACGTCGCGGAAATGATGCAGGTATTGCTGCTGGTCTGGCTGCTGTTGATCGGCCTCAGCAGTTGGCTGCTGCGCCGCCTCGAAGACTATCTGCGCCTGCCTGGCCAGGAGCTGCCCGATGCCGCCTGAGTCGAGCCTTTTCCAACTGCTGTGGCAGTGGGCGCCGGCCCTGCTGCAAGGCTTTGGCCTGAATATCCTGATGGGCATCACCGCGATGCTGGTGGCGACGCTCGGCGGTGTGGCGCTTGGCAGCCTGCAGGTCAGCGCCCACCCCGGCCTGCGGCGTGGCGCCGGGCATCTGAGCCGCTTGCTGCGCAACCTGCCGTGGCTGGTGGTGATGTTCTACGTGGCCTACCTGCTGCCCTATGAAGTGCAATGGGCCGGGCGTTGGTGGCAACTGCCGGACTGGCTCAAGGTCGCGCTGGGCCTGGCCATGCCTGCCATCGGCTACGTCTCGGAGATCGTGCGCGGCGCCGTGCGTGCAGTGCCGACCGGCCAATGGGAAGCCGCCCAGGCCCTGGGCATGCGCCACGGCCAGGCGCTGCGTCACGTGATCATCCCGCAGACACTGCCGAGCCTGGTGGCGCCGTGGATGAACCTGTATTGCGCGGTGACCATGTCCACCTCCCTCGCCAACCTGCTGGGGGTGGAAGAGTTGATGACCACCGTGCAGTCGCACCTCTCGACCCAACTGCGCAACGACCTGCTGCTGCCCGCCTACGGCTTGGTGTTCATCGCGTTCTTTATCTACATCTACCCCCTTTCACGCTGGGCCAAGCGGCTGGAACGCGCATGAGCCCCTCCTGGAGTACGCCCCCCTTGCGCGACGATACCCGCCTGACTCACCTGGGCCGCGATCCTGCCAACCACGCCGGCACCGTCAACACCCCGGTGTACCGCAGCTCGACCTTTATCTGGCCCGACACCGGCACCCTCGAAAACCACCTGCAACAGGCCGACGACCCGCACTATCGCGGGCACATCTACGGCCGTAACGGCAACCCCACCACCGCCGCCTTCGAAGACGCCGTGGCACAGCTGGAAGGCGGCTTTCGCGGGCTGATCATGCCCAGTGGGCTGGCGGCGATTGTCGGCGCGGTGCTGGCAGTGGCGCGGGCTGGCGACCATATCCTGGTGACCGACAACTGCTACTGGCATGCCCGCCAGGTGTTTGACCAGGTACTGCCGCGCTACGGCATCCAGGCCACCTATTTCGCGCCGATGCTCGGTGCCGACATCGCCGGTTTGCTGCGCCCCAACACCCGCCTGGTCTACGCCGAAGCACCCGGTTCCAGCACTTTCGAAGTGCAGGACATTCCCGCCCTCGCAGAGGCCGCGCATGCCCACGGCGCGCTGCTGATGCTCGACAATACCTGGGCCACGCCGCTGTTCTTCAAGGCGTTCGAGCACGGCGTGGACATCTCGATCCATGCCGCCACCAAGTACCTGGTAGGCCACAGCGACGCCATGCTCGGCGTGATCGTCACCACCGAAACGCTGTACGCGTCAGTGCGCGAAACCGTGCGCCAGCTCGGCTATATCGCCAGCGCCGACGATGCCTACCTCGGCCTGCGCGGCCTGCGCACCCTCGGTGTACGCCTGCGTCAGCACCAGCGTTCGGCACTGGCGGTCGCGCAGTGGTTGCAGCAGCGCCCCGAAGTCGCCCAGGTGCTGCACCCGGCCTTGCCCGAGGCCACCGGGCACGCGTTATTCAAGCGCGACTTTCTTGGCTCCACCGGGCTCTTCGGCGTGGTGCTCCAGCCCGTCTATGCACCCCAGGCCAAGGCTTTTCTGGAAAGCCTGCAGCTGTTCGCCATGGGCGCCAGCTGGGGCGGTTTCGAAAGCCTGATCCGCCCGCAACAACGCCACCCTTCCGCGCACATCGAACCCGGCGTGTTGCTGCGCCTGCATGTGGGCCTTGAAGCGGTCGAGGACTTGATCGCCGACCTGCAACAAGGCCTGGAACGCCTGAGTGTCACCCCACCTGCCTCGAGGAATCTGTCATGAGCCAAACATTGCCCACCCACTACAGCATTTGCCCGTTGTTGGTCGCGTCGAACATCGCCGTGGAATTCGGCTGGCTGGATGAGGAATACCAACGCGTCGGCGCCGAAGCCATCTATCTGCGTTCACTGCCGGAAAACCTTGGCTGGTTGCCGCACTTCACCCATGGCGAATCGCGGTTGATTCGCGACGGCGGTGCCGTGCCGGCCTTGTGGGCGCGCGCCGACCAGGCCGACACGCTCCTGGTCGCCACGACTGCCACGCAGCGCGCCGGGCAGATTCTGGTGCGCGCCGAGGGCCGCATCCGCCAGGTCGCCGACCTGTTCGGCAAGCGCATCGGGGTGCCGGTCAGCCGCAACAAAGCGCGGGTCGATGTGCTCAAGGCCCTGGCCGAACATGGCTTGTTCAATGCCCTGCAACTGGCGGGGCTGGAACCGTCGCAGGTGCGGCTGATCGAGCTTGAGGACGACGGTGATCCGCAGACGTTGCAGCCGGCGATCCGGCCTTCGGCGTTCTGGTCGCAACTGCATGGGTTGCATGGCAAGCCTGGGCATGAGGTCCAGGCGCTGGCCGAAGGGCGTGTGGACGCGGTGCATGTGGCTGCCGGGCACGTGCCGGCGCTGTTGGCCAGCGGCGAATTCACGGTGATCGAGGACCTGGAACGCTACCCGGACTGGACCTTGAAAAACCACAACGGCCCCTACGCCACCACCGTCAACCGCGCGTTTGCCGAAGAACACCCCGAGGTCGTCGTGGCATTCCTGCGCGCTGCAATCCGCGCCGGCCACTGGATCAACCAGCACCGCGATGCCGCTGCCGAGCTGTTCACGCGGGTGACCTTCCTGCCGGATGCCGGGTTTATCCGCCGCGCCATCGCCGAGCTGGATTTCGTGCCGCAACTGGCCGCGCAGAACCTCGCCGCCCTGGAGTTGAAAAAGGACTTCCTGGTGCAACGCGGGTTCCTGCAGAACGACTTCAGCGTGCACGAGTGGGCCCAGCCCGAGTTTCTCGCCAAGGCCCACGCCGGTTTTTGACGCCACCTCTTTGCCAAGGACAGACAATGATTGCTCAGTATCGTAAAACCCTGCTCGCCAGCCTGTTGGTGGCCGATTCCAGTTGGGCGGCGCAGGCCGCCAGTTCCACCGAACCGCAACTGAGCAAAGTCGAGGTGGTCGGCGCGCGCGTGACCGAGGCCAGCGCCGCCATCGGCGAAGACAAGATCAGCAATACCCTGACCATTTCACACCAGGCGTTGCTGTCGGCACCGGCCGGTACCTCGGGTCTGAAAATGCTCGAGGCGCTGCCCGGTTTCAATGTGCAGGTCAACGATGCGCTGGGCTTGTATGAGTTCGGCAACTCGGTGTTCGTGCGCGCGTTCAACCTGCAGCAGATCGGTTTTTCCATCGACGGGGTGCCGTTGGGGCGCACCGACCAGTTTGGCGGCAGCCCGATCTATCGCTACGTCGACAACGAAAACACCGAGCGGGTCACCGCCTCCACCGGCGCCGGCGATGTGTCGCAATCGGGCTACGCGTCCCTGGGCCCGTATGTGGATTACCAGACCAGCAACCCCACGGTCGAGCCCGGCGCGAGCCTCTCCTACACCCTGGGCAGCGACAGCCTGCGGCGCAGTTTCGTCAAGCTGCAAAGCGGTGAGTATCAGGGCCTGTCGGCGTATTTCAGCCGTTCGAAAATCGACGGTGACCTGTGGCGCGGTCCCGGCACCATTGACCGCGAGCATCTGGAAGCCAAGGTGCGCTACCGCTTCGGTGATCGTGATGAGGTATGGCTGCGCGCGGTGCACAACGCGTTCTACGACTATGACTCGCCGTACGTGAGCATCGCCCAGTACGACGGCAGCGCCAACGACCCGTTCGGCCGCTCGGGCCGTTACTTCGCCTACCTCGGCAGCCTGCCCGACTTGCCCGAGACCGTGCCCGGCGTGCGCTACAGCAACACCAACTACAACCAGTTCTACAAGCAGGCGGTCAACCAGCGGCGCGACACCTTGTACAGCCTCGGCGGCCAGTTCGAGATTCGCCCCGACCTGCTCAACTACACCACGCTGTACTACGAGGCCAAGAAAGGCTTTGGCGTATCCCCCGAGGCCTACGCCACTTCCCTGGCGCTGCACAATGCCGAAGGCAACGTCGATGGCCTGTTCGCACCTCGCGGCGTGCAATATGGGTTGTCGTCCCTCAGCGGCCATCGATTTGGCGGCCGCACCGGCCTGCAATGGGAGGTCGGCCAGCACCAGATCGACACCGGCGTGTGGGCCGAGACCGATGTGTTCAACCGTCAGCAGGCGCGCTACAACCTCACCGACGGCAGCCCGGCCGGTGAGCCGTTGTTCAATGAGCCGGTGCACCTGCAAGGCGATTTCAGTTCCACTCGCGACTCGCTGCAGTACCACCTCAAGGACACCTGGACACTGCTCGATGATCGCCTGCGCCTGCAGTACGGGTTCAAGAGCCTGCACCTGAAATACCGCATCGAGGGCTACCGCAATGCCGGCGACTACATCAACAACCGCCAGCCGCGTATCGCGACCCAGTGGAACGACGCGTTCCTGCCCCAGGCCGGGTTGGTCTACAACCTGACCGACGACACCCAGGTGTTCGCCTCCTACTCGGAAAACATGGCGCTGCCGCGCGGTGCCGACGATATCTTCCGCGCCGCCAGCCCCAGCGCACCACCGCCGGAAGCCGAACGCGCGAAGAACTATGAAGTCGGCTACCGCATCAATCGCCCGAGCTTCAACGCTGCGTGGGCGCTGTACCGCACCGACTTCGACAACCGCCTGCAAGCCTTCGCCTCGCCGGTCCCCGGCAGCAGCCAGGTCGAAACCTACTACCAGAACGTCGGCAAGGTGCAGGCCTACGGCAGTGAACTGAGCGGGCAATGGAAGCTGCCGTACCTGGCTGACAAAGTCGTGCTCAACGGCAACCTGACCTACAACACCTCGACGTTCCAGAACGACGCCGGCGGCCTTTCGATCAAGCACAACGAGGTACCCGACAGCCCGCGCTGGCTGGCCCAGGCCGGCGTCACCTATGAGTTGGCGCCGTGGGCAGTGCTGAATTTCTCGGCGCGCTATATCGGCGAGCGCTACAGCAACTTCACCAACAGCGAATCGGTACCCGGCTACACCCTCTACAACGCCTACCTGGACCTGGGTGGCGAGCGCCTGCATTACGGGCCGCTGAAAAATGTGAAGGTGCGCTTCAACGTCGACAACCTGTTCGACAAGGACTACCTGGGCTACATCCTCACCAGCACCAGCGGCCCCGCGGTCTTCCGTCCGGGCTCGCCGCGCACCTTCCAAAGCACCCTGAGCATGGAGTTCTGAACATGAACAAGCGCCTGCTGCTGCTCGCCTTGCTGCCGTTGTTGGCCAACGCCGACACCGTGGTCAGCCCCGCGACCCTGGCCCTGCACCAACGCCTGCTGGTACTCGACAGCCACCTGGATACCCCCCTGACCCTGACCCGCCCTGGCTGGAACATTCTCGAACGCCATGATTACCGCCAGGATGGCAGCCAGGTCGACCTGCCGCGCATGCGCGAAGGTGGCCTGGACGGTGGTTTCTTCGCGGTGTACACGCCCCAGGGCCCGCGCACCGAGGAAGGCCGTGCGTATGCCAGCGCTTATGGGCTGGCGACCCTGACCCGCATCCGCGATGTGATCGACCGCAATCCCGACAGCTTCGCCCTGGCCCTCACCGCCGACGACGCCCGCCGTATCGCCGCCGAGGGCAAGCGCGTGGTCTTCATCAGCATGGAGAACGCCGACCCGCTCAGCTCCGACCCCGCGTTGCTCAACACCTACTATCGCCAGGGGTTGCGCATGCTCGGCCTGGTGCATTTCATGAACAACGACCTTGCCGACTCCGCTACCGCACTGCCCGAATGGAAAGGCCTGAGCCCCAAGGGCCGCGACCTGGTGCAACGGGCCAACCGCCTGGGCATCCTGCTGGATGTGTCGCATGCCAGTGATGCGGTGTTCGACCAGATGCTCGCGTTGTCCAGCGCGCCGATCATCGCCTCGCACTCCAGCAGCCGCGCGGTCAACCCGCACCCGCGCAACCTCGACGACGCCCGCGTGCGCCAACTGGCGGCAAAAGGTGGCGTGATTCAGGTCAACGCCTACAGCGACTACCTGATCCCGCTGACGCCCAACCCGGAGCGCAACAAAGCCATGGCCGCGCTCGGCGCACGCTTTCACAACCTCGCCGCCCTCAGCCCGGAGCAAATCAAGGACCTTTACCAGGAACGCGACACGATCAACCAGCGCTTTGCCCAGCCCAAGGCCGACCTCGATGTCTTCATGCAGCACCTGCTGCACCTGCTGGAAGTGGCCGGCCCGGATCATGTCGGTATCGGCGCGGACTGGGATGGCGGCGGTGGCGTGAGCGGATTGGAAGACGTCAGCCAATTGCCCGTGGTAACCCAGCGCTTGCTGGATGCCGGGTACAACGAGCAGCAGGTGGCGAATATCTGGAGCGGGAATCTGCTGCGGGTGTTGCAGGAGGCGCAGGCGCGCGCGCAACCCTGAAGGCGCAACGTGCTGGAGCGCTGGCGAGCGCGCTCCAGCCGTTCACGGGCGGGGCTCAGTAATGCCTCACCACGCTGTCCTCCAACGCGGCGCGGCCCACCTCGACAAAATTGGAGGCAGAATGCGCATCGGCATAGCCGAATGAAATGCCGAACATCAGCTTCAAGTCCTCACTCACCCCCAACACCTCCCTCACCGTATCGGCATACATCCCTAACAAGGTCTGCGGAATTCCGCCTAGCCCGCGCGCCTGCAACGACAGCAGGAAGGTCTGCGCATACATGCCGATATCGCCGGCCGAACGCACGTGATCGCCGATGTGCGGCATGAACAAGAAGGCCACGTGGGGAGCATCAAAGAACGTCAAGTTGTGGCGCAGGCAGGCCAGGCGCGCGGCGTGGTCATCACGGCCGATATCAATCGCCTCATAGCGGGCGCGACCACTGTCTTGCGCACGTTGGGCGAACACGCCGGTATAGGCGTCGATGTCGAACTCGAAATCGGCGGTGAAGTGCTGGCGGTTGTCGGCGTCGAGCAATGCGGCCGAGAGACGGTCACGGGTATGGCCACTGACGATGTGCATGTGCCACGGCTGCGTGTTGCAGTTGGACGGGCTGTGCTGGGCGTCGAGCAGCACGCGATTGATCTGTTGCTCGGTCAACGGCGTCGATAAAAACTGCCGCGTTACACGACGACTGCGGGCAATGTGCTGGAAGATTTCTGGCGGGTTCATCGGAGGTCTCCTGGAAAAGGTGCTAGCCTATTCGCCACCCTGATCAAGATAAACAGACCACTAATTGACACATTAACAACTGAAAGTGATGAATGATGGATAAATTTCGCGCCATGCACGTCTTCGTCACGGCTACCGATGCCGGCTCCTTCGCGGGCGCCGCCAGCACGCTGGGGTTGTCACCCCAGATGATCGCGCGCTACATCGATCACCTGGAACAGCACCTGCAAGTGCGCTTGCTCAACCGCACGACTCGGCGCCAGCAACTCACCGAGTTCGGTCGCGCCTACTACACGCGCTGCGTGCGCGTGCTGGCGGATGTCGAAGCCGCGGATGCGCTGGCGCTGGAGTCGCATGCCCAACCGATGGGCGCGCTGAAGATCAGCGCGCCGCAGAACTTTGGCGCGCAGAGCCTGATGCCGGTGATCAACCACTTCCTGGCGCAGCATCCGCGCGTCGAGATCGACCTCGACCTGACCGACCGCTACGTCGACCTGATTGCCGAGGGCATCGAGGCGGCATTTCGCATCGGCGATCCCGGCGTAGCCGACAGCACCAGCCTGGTGGTACGGCCATTGCGCCCCTACCAACTGCTGGTATGCGCGTCACCGGCCTATCTGCAGGCACACGGCACCCCCACACAGCCGAACGAACTGGCCGACCATGCCTGCCTGGGGTATGTGTTCACCGACCGCGTGATGGACAAGGAATGGACGTTCACCCGCCACGGCAAAGCTTACCCCGTGCAGGTCGGCAGCCGATTGCGGGTCAACAGTGCCGACGCGCAGCTCAAGGCGGCGATTGCCGGCTTTGGCGTGGTGATGGCAGCACTCGACCTGTTGGCCCCGGCACTCGCCAGCGGCCAACTGGTACGGGTGCTGCCCACCTTTGAAGGGCCCTCCAAGCCCATGAGCCTGATTTACCCCGCCGACCGCCAGCGCACCGCCAAGCTGCGGCATTTCATTGATGAAGCGATGGCGGCATTCGGGCCCTAGAGCATCGGCGAACTGCTGACCACCCGCAACGCCAGCCCCTCATACGCATCCAGGGTGATGGTGAACTCGCCTTCGGCAGTGAGATCGCCCTCCACCCGCTCGTTGATGATGTCCACCACCATCCCCGCCGCGATGTCGGGCAGGTGCAGGGTTTCGGTGATCGGCGTGGCGCCGAAGTTCAGCGCGGTAATCTGCGTGCCTTTACCCGCCGGCAAGTCGTGGACCATCACCAGCAGGCCTGGATGCTGCACGTCCGGCACCAGGATCTGGCGGCTTGCCGCGATGTCGTAGGCACGGCGTACGGCGAGGATTTTCTGCAGTTGCGAGGCGAATGACTCAGGGTCCTGCAACTGGCTGTTCAGGCTGCCGTAAAGGCTTTTTGCGCGCGGCATCTGCCCGGCGGACAGTTCGGCCTCAGGGTTCAGGTCTACCAGGTCATAGGCGCCGCGATGAATCCAGCGCGTGTCGCCGTCCTGCATCAGGTGTGCCACCTCATCGGCAGCCAAGGGCAGCGCGCCCACCAGGTCCCAACCCGACAAGGCAAATACCCCCGGCTGCATGGCGTTGTACATCACCAACAGCAAATGGATCTGGCGAATCTGCTGGATATCCGCCGGGGTAATCGCCTCCAGGTCACGAATGCCCAACGCCGCCGTGATGATGCTGGCGGTGGTACAGGACACCCCATTGGTGACGAACTTGAGGTTGTAGGGCGCATGCTCGCCGGCCAGGCGCTCGTACATCTGCTCGCGGATGTGCTCGCGCAGGATGTTGCCGGGGAAGGTCTGGCCCTGGTAGAGGAAGGTGTCGTGGGCGTGCAGGGTCCAGAAGTGCACCAGCTCGAGAGTCAGTTCATCGTGGTTCTGCAGCGCGTGGATCAGCGAGCCTGGGTCGATGCCCTGGCGATGCATTTCGCGCAGCATCAGGCGCAGGAATTCGGCATCGCCCATCAGCAGCGCATGCTGGTACGCGGGACGGGTGATGAAGTCATAGGACAGGTCGGCGCCGCCATGGGACATCGATGCGATGTCATCCACCGTGAGGTTCAATTCCTGGAAGCTGAAGCCGCCCGCCTTGCGAATCGCGCCGCCAAGCAGCTGGTTGCCGGTGATCGACAGCGGGTGACTTTCCGACCAGGCCGTGCCATCGAGCTTGCGCTCCACCCCGAGGAAGCCGTTGGCATCCAGGCGCAGGATTTTCGCGCCCATCACGTCGATGGCGTGCAAGGCATCGCCAATGATCATCTGCTGGGCCGCGAAGGTCGGGTCGAGCCAGTTCAGCGACGGCTGGCCTTCCTTGAAATAATGCAGGTACACCCAGCGACGCGGCTTGCCATCCACGCCGATCACCACCTGGGTGGCGCTCCAGTCGGTCTCTTTCACGCCCGGCTCGAAGAAGATCACCCGCTGCAGCTGGCCGACGATGTAGTGCTTGTCGCGCAGCGCGTCCACCTGCGCAGGGCTGAGGTTCTGCGCATCGCGTCCTTCGGCCACGTCGGGCAGCAACGGCCAGTCTTCCTCGCGGATCTCGACCATGTGGTACAGGCCGGGATAATCCTCGTAGGCCATCTCGGCCAGGCGAAAGTCCGCGCCCTTGCCGGTGTGGGACGGAATCACATCGTCGATGATCACCGCATTGTGCGCCGCGGCCATGCGCGTCAACGCCTGCAACTGCGCCTCGGTGCCCAGTTGCGGATCGATCTCGAAGCTGATGCGGTCGAAATTGCCGTCGATGGTCGGCGTGTGCGTGCTGCCGGTCAGGCCGCCGGATTTCTTCAGCGGGCCGTTATGGATGCCCTGGATGCCGATTTTAGACAGCGCATGCCACAGGCTCTCGTCCCCCAGCGCCTCCAGCACGGTACCGCCCTCGCGGGTCACGATCGACGCCGGGTAGGCGGTAAACCACACCGACGACAACGCCGACGCATCACGCGGCCGGGTCTGCGCGTACGGCTGCTGCCACAACCGGCCCTGCCCCGAATAGAGCTTGGCGCGCTGGCGAGCCGCATGCAGCATCGATTGTTCTACCAGCCAGTTCACATGGTTGTTTTCAGCCGCCGTCATAAGTTTGGTACCTGTCGTCGTGAAACATTACTCGTAGACATATGAGGCGTACGCGGGCCATTCGTTGCATTGCGATGTTCGGGGGCTAATCCGGTCCGCCGGTCGCCTGCCGATACTGCCTCGGCGTAAACCCCGTCGACGCCTTGAACTGGCGGGTAAACGCGCTGTGGTCGGTGTAGCCACATTGCAGCGCCACCTCGGTAATCGGCATGTCCGAGTGCAACAGCCGGTGGGCGTGTTCCAGGCGCACTTTCTGGATCATCTGCCGGGGGGTGAGGTGGAACACGCGCTTGCAGTAACGCTCCAGCTGGGCCACGGAGATACCGGCGATCCGCGTCAGTTCACCGAGGGTCACGCGGCGGTTGAAGTGCGCGCGGATGTGCTCGTCCACCGCTGCCAGGCGCTGGTAGGCAGGGTGGGTTTCGCTGGCCGATTGCAGGTCGACCGAGAGGCCGGCCAGGCCGATGATTTGGCCTGTGTGGTTGTACAGCGGCCACTTATGGGTCAGGCACCAGCCCGGTTCGCGGGTGCCGTAGAGGTGCAGTTCAAGCTGGTCTTCGAGCACAAAGCCTTCTTGCAGCACGCGCCGATCCTGCTCGGTGTAGCCCGGTCCCAACTGCGCGGGGAACACCTCGGCGCTGGTCTTGCCCAGCAGCGGCTGCAGCTGCTTGAGGCCGCAGCGTTGCACCAGGGTGCGGTTGGCGAGGAGGTAACGGGCGTCCAGGTCCTTGATGAAGATCGCGGCGTTGGGGATCACATCCAGCATCGGCAGCAGTTGGGCGACGCCGGCCAATAGCTGCTCGATGCTGTGCGGGCGGCTGGCCTCGCTCCCTTGGCAAAGGGTCGCAAATGCGCTGTGCAGCATGGTCTCTCTCCCCACTTTCTGACGCGGACGCCGAGCAGATTGCCGCATGCCCGGGGCGCTGTCGAGCGCGGAAAACTGTGCTGAATTCGTCATTCGCGCTTGCGCAAAACATCAATCGGCGCCCTGCCGATGCGTTCACGATAGCGCCACTGCATGCCTATCCAATAACTCACAAGAAGGCGACGCTATGTCAGGTCAAGGCAAGTTCAAGAAGCAACTTTCGTTGATGGACCTCACCTTTATCGGGTTGGGTGCCATCTTTGGTTCCGGCTGGTTGTTCGCGGCCAGCCACGTCTCGGCAATCGCCGGTCCAGCCGGGATTGTCTCCTGGTTGATCGGTGGTTTCGCGGTGCTGCTGCTGGGCATCGTCTACTGCGAACTGGGCGCGGCATTGCCCCGCGCCGGCGGCGTGGTACGTTACCCGGTGTACTCCCACGGCCCGTTGCTGGGCTACCTGATGGGCTTTATCACGTTGATCGCGTTTTCCAGCCTGGTCGCCATTGAAGTGGTCGCCTCGCGCCAATACGCCGCCGCGTGGTTTCCCGAGCTGACCAAGGCCGGCTCCAGTGACCCGACCACCCTCGGCTGGCTGGTGCAATTCGCCCTGCTGTGCCTGTTCTTCGTGCTCAACTACCGCAGCGTGAAGACCTTCGCCATCGCCAACAACCTGGTGAGCGTGTTCAAGTTCATCGTGCCGTTGCTGGTGATCGGCGTGTTGTTCACCTTCTTCAAGCCGGCGAATTTCCAGGTGCACGGTTTTGCACCGTTCGGCCTCTCGGGCATCGAGATGGCGGTGTCGGCCGGCGGGGTGATTTTTGCCTACCTGGGGCTGACGCCGATCATTTCGGTGGCCAGTGAAGTGAAGAACCCGCAACGCACGATTCCGATTGCGCTGATCCTCTCGGTGCTGTTGTCGACCGCCATCTATGTGCTGCTGCAGACCGCGTTTCTCGGCGGCGTACCCACCGAAATGCTTGCCAATGGCTGGGCCGGGATCAGCAAGGAACTGGCGCTGCCGTATCGCGATATCGCCCTCGCGCTGGGTGTGGGTTGGCTGGCCTACCTGGTGGTGGCCGACGCGGTGATTTCGCCCAGCGGCTGCGGCAACATCTACATGAACGCCACGCCGCGCGTGGTGTACGGCTGGGCGCAGACCGGCACGTTCTTCAAGATTTTCACGCGCATCGATGAGAAATCCGGCATCCCGCGCCCGGCGCTGTGGCTGACCTTTGCCCTGTCAGTGTTCTGGACCCTGCCGTTCCCGTCCTGGGAAGCGCTGATCAACGTGGTGTCCGCCGCGCTGATCCTCAGCTACGCCGTGGCCCCGGTGACCGTCGCGGCGCTGCGTCGCAATGCGCCGGGCATGGCGCGGCCGTTCCGGGTCAAGGGAATGGCGGTGCTCGGCCCGCTGTCATTCATCATCGCCGCACTCATCGTGTACTGGTCGGGCTGGAGCACCGTGTCGTGGCTGCTTGGCCTGCAGATCCTGATGTTCGTGGTGTACCTGCTGTGCGCCCGCTGGGTGCCGACCGCGCACCTGAACCTCAAGCAACAAGTGCGCTCGTCGGCGTGGCTGATCGGTTTCTACGCAGTGACCATCCTGCTGTCCAAGCTCGGCAGTTTCGGCGGCATCGGCGTGCTCAGTCATCCGTTCGACACCGTCGTCGTCGCGGTCTGCGCCCTCGGCATCTACTACTGGGGCGCCGCCACCGGCGTGCCGGCCCACCTGGTGCGCCTGGAACACGAATCGGATGAAAGCGAAGCCGTCGACGAGTCCCCGTCCCACGCACCGCTGGCCCCGGCTACCCACTGATTGGAGCGTTTTATGAAGCGACTGCATGTGATCGACTCCCACACCGGCGGCGAACCAACGCGCCTGGTGATGAGCGGTTTCCCCGCCCTGAGTGGCGCCACCATTGCTGACCAACTGGAGCACCTGCGCAGCGAGCATGACCAATGGCGCCGCGCCTGCATCCTGGAGCCGCGTGGCAACGACGTGCTGGTCGGTGCGCTGTATTGCGCGCCCGTCACACCGGGTGCCACCTGCGGAGTGATCTTCTTCAATAACGCCGGCTACCTGGGCATGTGCGGTCACGGCACGATTGGCCTGATCGCGTCCCTGCACCATCTGGGCAGGATCACGCCGGGCGTGCACACCGTGGACACCCCCGTCGGCCCGGTGGCCGCGACGCTGCACGCCGACGGCGCGGTGACCCTGCGCAATGTGCCCGCCTACCGCCATCGCCGCCAGGTCGCCGTGGACGTGCCGGGCCATGGTGTAGTGCCGGGCGATATCGCCTGGGGCGGCAACTGGTTTTTCCTGGTGTCCGAGCATGGCCAACGCCTGCAGATGGACAACGTCGACGCCCTCACCGATTACACCTGGGCGATGCTCAAAGCCCTTGAGGCCCAGGGTATCCAGGGGGCAGACGGCGCGCCGATCGACCATATCGAACTGTTCGCCGACGACGCCGAGGCCGACAGCCGCAATTTCGTGATGTGCCCCGGCAAAGCCTACGACCGCTCCCCGTGCGGCACCGGCACCAGCGCCAAGCTGGCGTGCCTGGCCGCAGACGCCAAGCTCGCACCCGGCGAAACCTGGGTACAAGCCAGCATCACCGGCAGCCAATTCGAAGGCCGCTATGAATGGGACGGCGAGCGTGTGCGCCCGTTCATCACCGGCCGCGCCTACATCACCGCCGACAGCACCTTGCTGATCGACGCGCAAGACCCTTTCGCCTGGGGCATTTGAGCCCATCCCTTTTGACTGAACGTGGTTAGGAGTTAACCCAATGAGCGACAACATCTTCACCGGCTGCATCCCTGCCCTGATGACCCCGTGCACCGCCGCGCGCACGCCTGACTTCGACGCCCTGGTTGCCAAGGGCCGCGAGTTGATCGATATCGGCATGAGCGCCGTGGTCTATTGCGGCTCCATGGGTGACTGGCCGCTGCTGACCGAAGCCGAGCGCCAGGAAGGCGTCGCGCGCCTGGTGGCCGCCGGGGTGCCGACCATCGTCGGCACCGGTGCGGTCAACAGCCGTGAGGCCGTTGCCCATGCTGCCCACGCGGCGAAGGTCGGTGCCCATGGCTTGATGGTGATCCCGCGCGTGCTCTCGCGTGGTGCCTCCGCCACCGCGCAAAAGGCGCACTTCTCGGCGATCCTCAAGGCCGCGCCCAACCTGCCGGCGGTGATCTACAACAGTCCGTACTACGGCTTCGCCACCCGCGCCGAGCTGTTCTTCGAACTGCGCCGCGAACACCCGAACCTGATCGGCTTCAAGGAGTTCGGCGGCGGCGCCGACTTGCGCTACGCGGCAGAACACATCACCTCCCAGGACGACAGCGTGACCCTGATGGTCGGCGTCGACACCCAGGTGGTGCACGGTTTCGTCAACTGCAACGCCACCGGCGCGATCACCGGCATCGGCAACGCCCTGCCGCGCGAAGTGCTGCACCTGGTGGCGCTGAGCAAGCAAGCGGCCAAGGGCGATGCCAAGGCTCGCCGCCTGGCGCGCGAGCTGGAAGCTGCGCTGGCGGTGCTGTCGTCCTTCGACGAAGGCTGCGACCTGGTGCTGTATTACAAGCACCTGATGGTGCTCAACGGTGACCAGGGCTACGCCTTGCATTTCAACCCGAGCGATGTACTCAGCGAAGCCCAGCGGCGCTATGCCGAGGCCCAGTACGCGCTGTTCCGCCAGTGGTACGCCGACTGGTCGGCCGAGCAGAACCGCGACTGATGCGTGACGCGCCGCCGTGGTGCTCACGGCGGCCATCCTCTCTTTTTTCCAGGAAAACCCCATGACTCTGACGGGCAAAATGCTGATCGGCCAGCAACTCCTTGGCGGTACGCGCGATGTGATCCGGGCCATCAATCCCGCCACCGACGCGCCCTTGGAGCCGGCCTACGCCGGTGGCAGCGGCGAGCATGTCGAGCAGGCGTGCGCACTGGCGTGGGCCGCCTTTGATCGCTACCGCGAGACTTCATTGGCGCAGCGCGCGCAGTTTCTCGAAACCATTGCCGAGAACATCGAAGCCTTGGGCGATGCGTTGATTGAGCGCGCGGCGGCCGAAACCGGTTTGCCGGTGCCACGGATCCAGGGTGAGCGTGGCCGCACCTGCGCGCAGCTGCGCACCTTTGCACGGACCGTGCGCGCCGGTGAATGGCTGGACGTGCGCGTCGACACCGCGCAGCCGCAACGCCAGCCACTACCGCGTGCGGATTTGCGTCAACGCCACGTGGCGCTGGGCCCGGTGGCGGTGTTTGGCGCGAGCAATTTCCCCCTGGCCTTTTCCGTCGCTGGCGGTGATACCGCATCGGCACTGGCGGCCGGTTGCCCGGTGATCGTCAAGGCCCACGCGGCGCATCCCGGCACCAGCGAGCTGGTCGGCCGCGCGGTGGCCAAGGCGGTCAGCGATTGTGGCTTGCCCGAGGGCGTGTTTTCCCTGCTTTACGGTTCGGGCCGCGAAGTGGGCATCGCACTGGTGACCGATCCGCGCATCAAGGCCGTCGGCTTTACCGGTTCGCGCAGCGGCGGCATCGCGCTGACCCAGGCGGCACAGGCGCGGCCGGAACCGATCCCGGTGTATGCGGAAATGAGTTCGATCAACCCGGTGTACCTGTTTGCAGCGGCGCTCGAAGCACGCAGCGCCGCCCTGGCCCAGGGGTTCGTGGCGTCGCTGACCCAGGGTGCCGGACAGTTCTGCACCAACCCTGGATTAGTGATTGCGATTCGGGGCCCGGCCCTGGATCGGTTCATCCAACAGTCGGCAGACCTGCTGTCACGCAGCGCAGCACAGACCATGCTCACACCGGGTATTTTCAGTGCCTTCCAAGCCGGTGTCGGTGTCTTGAGCCAGCACGCCAAGGTGGTGGCCCGCGGCGTACCGGGGCAAAGTCCCAACCAGGGCCAGGCGCACCTGTTCGTGACCGAAGCCAGCGCCTTCCTGGCCAACGAACACTTGCAGGCCGAAGTGTTCGGCGCGGCGTCGCTGATCGTGGCGTGCGCCGACAGTGAAGAAGTGCGCCAGGTGTCCGAACAGCTCGAAGGCCAGCTCACCGCCACGCTTCAGATGGATGAAGCCGACCTGGCAAACGCCAAGGCGCTGCTGCCGGTGCTGGAGCGCAAGGCCGGGCGCCTGCTGGTCAACGGCTGGCCGACCGGCGTGGAAGTGTCTGATGCCATGGTGCATGGCGGGCCATTCCCGGCCACCTCGGATGCCCGCAGCACGTCCGTGGGCACGGCGGCGATCCTGCGTTTCCTGCGGCCGGTGTGCTATCAGGACTTCCCCGACGCCTTGCTGCCGACGGCGCTGCAACAGGGCAACCCGTTGCTGCTGCGCCGCCTGCTCGATGGCCAACGGGAGGCCTGAACAATGCCAGAGCGTACAGAGATCGCCGTGGTCGGCGCCGGCATTATCGGGGTCGCCTGCGCGTTGCAGCTGGCGCGTCAAGGGCGCCAGGTGGTGGTGATCGACTCGCAGGCGCCCGGCCTGGGCGCCTCTTATGGCAACGCCGGCCACTTGGCCACCGAGCAGGTGTTTCCGATTGCCGATGCATCGATCCTCAAGCGCTTGCCCGGCATGCTGATGGACCCGATGGGCCCGCTGCGCCTGGACTGGAAATACCTGCCACGCGCCCTGCCCTGGTTTATCCGCCTGCTGCTGAACCTGCGCCCGGCCCACTACCGGCGTACGGTAGCGGGCATCCGCGCGTTGAACGAAGCCAGCCTGGCGGCGTGGCAACGCTTGCTGCACAGCATCGACCGCGCGCAACTGCTGCGCGAAGACGGCTCGCTGCTGGTATTCGAACGCCCGGAGTCGCGCGCGGCACTGGAGGCAGTGCAGGAGCGCATGCGCCAGCAGCAGGTGCCAGTGACTTTCTGGACCGGCGATGCAATCCGCGAGGCGGCGCCGCAATTGAGCGATGCCATTCAGGGCGGGCTGTTTTTTCCGAGTACCGGGCACTTTCTCGATCCCTATCAGGTGGTCTGCGAGCTGGTCGAGGCGGCGAAAGCTGCGGGTGTGCAGTTTCTCCAGCGCCAGGTGCTGGACGGCCGCACAGATGATCAAGGCGTTACGCTGAGCACCGATCAAGGGCGATTGGCCGCGCGTCAGGTGCTGATCGCCTGTGGCGCCCACTCGGCCAGGCTCACTGCGGCACTGACGGGCAAAACCGTGCCGCTGGACACCGAGCGTGGCTATCACCTGATGCTGCCGCATGAGCATCAGCGCCTGCCCTTCGCGGTGACCTCCCTGGAGCGCAAATTCATCATGACGCCCATGACGGGCGGCCTGCGCCTGGCCGGCACAGTGGAATTCGCCGGGCTGGAGCGCCCGGCCAACATGCAGCGCGCCTGGCAGCTGCATCGACTGAGCAAAGGCCTGTTTCGTCAGGACCTGAGCCAGGAAGGTGCAACGCCCTGGATGGGTTTTCGACCGTCGCTGCCGGATTCGCTGCCGGTGATTGATCGAGTGTGTGACGGCAAGGTGCTGCTGGCGTTCGGTCACCAGCACCTGGGGTTGACGCAGGCGGCGGTGACGGCGGAGATGGTTGGCGCGTTGGCAAGCGGCGATCAGTTGCAGTCGGGCTTGGCGCCCTATCGACTGGACAGGTTTTAAGCCGCCGGGTTGTCGGTGGAGGCCTTCAACAGTGCCTCCGCCATTTCCTCGATGTCGTCACGCATGCACAATTTTTCCAGCCAGCCGGCCGGAATTCCTTGCACGCCATAGTGGGCGCCGGCCAGTTGGCCGACGATGGCCGCCGTGGTGTCGGCGTCATCCCCCAGGTTGGCGGCCGCCAACACCGCCTCGGCGAAGCTGTCCGTGTTGAGGACGCACCAGAGCGCGGCTTCCAGCGACGCCACTGCGTAGCCGGAGCCGGTGATTTGCTCGCGGTTTTTTTCGCGGTAGCCGCCTTGGGCAATCGCCAGCACTTTGGGCGCCTGCAGCCCGGTACTTGGGATGGTCAGCCATTGCTCTTTGGCGGCGCCGCCTAACGCCCCGGCGATGGCCCGCGCGAGCACCACGCAACATTCGATCGCTTCGTGGGCGCCGTGTGTGGTCCGCGAGCTTTGGCGGGAAAAATCCTCGATACGCTGAATGTCTGGAAAGTAAAACAGCACCACTGGCGCCAGGCGCATCATCGAACCATTGCCGGCCGAAAACGGCGCGGTCGAACCGGCAAACGGGTCGCCGTGCTGTTGGAACGCCGACAGCGCCTCACGCACGGTCATGCCGATATCGAAACAATCACCCGTCGAACTCAAGTAGCCCCACGTCCACCAGTTCAGGTACCGGGCCATCTGGTCCGCCGCGTCAAAGCCGTTCTTGCGCAGGAGGCTCTCGGCCAGGCAGAGCGCCATGGAGGTGTCGTCGGTCCACTGTCCCGGCTTGAGCTGGAAAGGCCCGCCGCCGACCATATCGGTGACCGGCGCAAACGTGCCGCGCGGCATGAATTCGACTGTCGTGCCCACGGCGTCGCCACACGCCAGCCCCAGCAAGCTGCCGCGATATCGATCGATAAGCGTGATGGTCATTGGCTCTCCTTGACTGAGCATTCGTGCGGATTTTTGTCTACCGCGCCCATGCTACTTGACCAACCGCTTCTCCTTCGAGGGGCGATATCCGAAATACGCGCTGTAGCACTTGCTGAAATGGCTCGGCGAGACAAAGCCGCAAGCCACCAGCACTTCCACCTGTGACAGCTCGGTGTGCTGCAGCAAGCGCCGCGCTTCGGTCACGCGCAGTTCCATGTAGTAGCGCTGCGGCGTGGTGCCCAGTTGCTCCTTGAACAGGCGCTCGAGCTGGCGTCGCGAGCGCCCGGCGTAGACCGCGAGTTGGTCGAGTTCCAGCGGTTCCTCGAGGTTGGCGTCCATCAGTTTCACCACCTCACGCAGGGGGGCGCTGACGCTGACATTTTCGGTCGGCTTGATGCGCCGGTAGCGCGACTCTTCGAAGGCCAGGATGTCTTCGATGCCTTCGACCAGGGCCTTGCCGTGCAGGGCCTTGATCCAGTCCAGGGCCATGTGGAAGGCGCCGGAAGGGCTGGAGGCGGTCAGGCGGTCGCGGTCGATCACGTAGGGTTCGCTGGTGACGTGGGTGGCCTTGGACACTTCGGCGAGGGCCGGCCGATGTTCGGGGTGGATGGCGCAGCGATAGCCTTGCAACAGGCCCGCACGCCCGAGGAACCACGCGCCGTTCCACAGTCCGGCGAGTTTTACGCCCTGCTCGGCAGCGCTGCGCAGCAGGTGGATGAAGTCTTCGCTGGCCTTGAGTTCGGTGCGAAAGCCGCCGCAGATCACCAGCAGCTCCAGATCCTGCAGCACTGACGAGCCCAGGCGTGCATCAGGACGAATGACCAGCCCGAGGTCGCTGATCACTTCGTCATCCGCACAAGCAAAGGTGCGCGTGGCGAACAGTTCAGGCCGCAGCAGGTTGGCGGTGACGAAGGTGTCGAGGGTCTGGGTGAAGGCCGGCAGCGAAAAGTGTTCGAGCAGCAAAAAGCCGACGCGGGTGAGCGGCGCCGGCTGCCGCGAGGTTTCGTTGAGGTAGCGCAGGTTCTTGCCTTGCATGCCACCGCTGAATTGGCGTCTTTCCATCGAGGGTTGGCCCACGTTTATTGTTGATGCAGTGGGCGCCATCTTAGGGGCAAATGCAGTGGCTGTCTCACGCGCTGATCTTGAGAAAAGTGCCCTCGATCAAAGCCCGTGGCAGAACGGCGGCACACGCATCTGATACGGTTTTTTCTTTGTTATCTGCATCTGTATCGAAAAGCCGCCTGGGCGGACAATAGCGCCATCCCCACTCCCTTCCCTTCGGAGGCCTTATGACCAAGATGGCACTTTTCCTGTTCGGCTTTTTGGTATTGACCATCGGCATCGGCCTGCTGGCAACCATCTCGCCGGTCTGATCCAGCCTCAATCGCGGCAGCGGCTATCTCAACCGGCAAACAACATCGGGTACAACGACAGCACCAACAGCCCCGCCATCACGCCGTTGAAGAGCCGCACCCAGCGCGGCTCACGCAGCACATTGCGCAAGCCCGTGCCACACCCGACCCACACGCATACGCTGGGCAGGTTGACGATGGCGAACACCAGGGCAATCACCAGCACGTTGGTGACATAGCCCTCGGCCGGCGTATAGGTGGTGATGGCGCCGAGCGCCATGATCCAGGCCTTGGGGTTGACCCACTGGAACGCCGCCGCGCCGAGGAAGGTCATGGGCTTGCCGCGCTCATCGTTGCTGTCGGACATGCCGCCTGCCGTGGCGATTTTCCACGCCAAGTACAGCAGGTACGTCGCGCCCACGTAGCGCAACACCGTGTAGGCCCACGGAAAGACCTTGAACACCTCACCCAGGCCCAGGCCCACCGCAATCACCAGCAGCATGAAGCCGATGCTGATGCCCAGCGCATGGGGGATCGAGCGGCGAAACCCGAAGTTCACGCCGGAGGCAAGCAACATGGTGTTGTTCGGACCGGGGGTGATCGAGGATACGAAGGCAAACAACACAAAAGCTGACAGCAGGCTGGTAGACATGACCATGACGCGGCATCCAAACGGGGGTGGCAGGCCTGCGACAGTAAAGCCATCCGCGCGCCTCCGCCCCGTACAGCTAGGAGCGGATCGAGCTGTACACTTTGGCGCCGCCGAGAAAGTCCCGGCAATACTGCGCGGCCAGCTCGGTACATTCGACCATCGGCAAGTGCCCCACGCCGTCGATGATCTGCAGTTGCGCCTGCGCAAGGCCGGCGAGCCAGGTCTGCGCACTGGCGACAGGCACCATGCGGTCTTCGCGGCCCCACAGAATCAAGCTGGGCACGCGCACCTCGGGTAGCCACGGCTCCATGCGGGGGCTGCCTTCGAAGTCTGCGTAAATTTCTGCAAGCTCAGCACGGCGCTTGATATACACCGCCGCCTCGGCCGCCAGCAGCACCTCGGGAATCCACGGCGGCGACGCCATGGTCATGGCGAAGAACCGATCAAACTGCGCCCGCGTGTGAATCAGGAAAGGGTTGTCGCCGGCATTGACCAGCTCTTCCACCTCATTGGGCTGCGGCAACTGCACGCCGGCCGCGCCGATCAGCACCATGGACAGCACCCGTTCCGGATACTGCGCGGCCAGCCAACTGGCGATGTAGGCCCCCATCGAACTGCCGATCACGTGCACCTGCGCGACCTGGCACGCGTCGAGCAATGCCACCATCCGCCGCGCCTGGGCCGCGATGCTGTAGTCGCCGCCGGGCACAAAGGCGTTGCTGCCGTGGCCAGCGAGGTCCGGAATGATCACGCGGTAGTCGTCGGTAAAATACCGCGCGAAATCCAGCCATACGCCCTTGTCCGCGCTGAAGCCGTGGATCAGCAGCAGCGCCGGCGATTGGGGCTCACCGCCCTGCCAGGTGGCCAGCGTCATGCCCTTGATAGGCACCACCACGCCCTTCAAGCGCGCGCGCCGCGCCTGCACCTGTGCAATCAGCACAAACAGCAGATTGCCCACCCGTGGGTAGGTCAACCACACCCCGAGCCCCACGAGGGCGAGCAAGGCAACGATCACTAGCATCTACGCGTCTCCACCAGCAGAAATGGCTCAACGCTATAGTTGCCCAGCGTGCTTGAATCCGCGCTGAACGGATGATGATCGCCCACAGTGAAATACTTGTTGTCTTTCACGAACCTTTCACAGACGAGCGCCTATGGTCAATCCAGCTCCTAATGAACATCCCTTTAGCCCGTGCCCCCATCACGGGCTTTTCTTTGCCTGAGATTTATCGCGGGCAAAAAAAACAGGCAAGTCATGGTGCATGACTTGCCTGTCTCAGTGCCTATCGGTCAGCGCGGACCGCCACCTGGCCCACCCGGGCCGCCGCCTTGACCATGGCCACCGCCATGACCGCCACCACCGCCGCCTCCCGGTGGCATGAACATCCAGCAGCCCGACAGGCTCGACAACAGCGCGACAACCACCGCCGCCTTGGTTACGTAACTCAACTTCATTCTGCACTCTCTTGCTTGATGAGATTAACTTCTCGCAGGCTATGACCGTGCAAAATGAAGTGCGTCATGACTATCGTGTAACACGTGGGTAAGGTTTGTATGCATGGCGATACAACCCATTGTTTTTCAATAGCTTGGGCTCTGTGACCGTGACAGCAAACACCCGTCGAGGCTAGCCCTTGCGCAGATAGGCAAACATAGGCGGCACGTAATCCGCCTTGCCCAACGCCGTCATCAGGTGAACGTAGAAAGGCGGCGTTGCCCAGTCGACCGCGTACTCATTCAGCGCGCAGGTCCCGGTGCCGAACCAGCCCCTCAAGCGTAAACCGTGCCTGCATCAGCACCACGTCCCTGACCAGTTCCATCTCCTTGACGCTGACCTCGGTCCACTTCAACGCCTCAAGCAGCTTGGGCTTCTGCACCCGGAAGGCCAGGCCCTGGGTAAACAGCGCCATCGAATGAATGACCGTGCGTTCATCCTCCAGCGCAAACCCGGCCAGGCGCGCGATAAGCAGCCGGATCACCCGGGCGATGCGTGCCTTGAAGCGCTCGTCGAACGCCGTGGTTGCACTTGCCGGGCATAAACCGGCCTGGTGGCGGTCGAGGAACGCCCGCCATGCGCTGGTCTGGGGGCTGTCCTGAATGGTCGAGACCACCGCGCCGAGGATGCCCAGTGACACCTCGATCAAGGCCGCATCAGCGGTATTTTCATCCGCAAGCGCCTGTTCAGCGGTCTCGACGGTTTCGCTCATCTTGCGCCAGAGCAAGGTGATCAAGTGCTCGACGCACGCCAGGTACACGCCTTCCTTGCCGTCGAAGTAATACTGGATCGCCGGCGCGTTGACGCCGGCCGCGGTGGCGATGTCGCGGGTAGACGCCCCGTCGTAGCCACGCTCGCCAAACACCACGACCGCCGCCTCGACGATGCGTGCGCGGGTTTCTTCACCGCGCTGATAGCCACCCTCGGCGGCCGGTTTATGTCGTGCCATGTGCTGCTCCCTTCGAATACCCGAAGCAAAATATACCAGTTGACAAAAATTCGCGAAAAAAGGAATTTATTCCACCTGATATAAATTCTGGAGTGACCCGATGTCTGCCGCACCTCCCTCCCCTCAGGTCATGCCTGAAGACAGCGTCACCACCCAACGCGGCAAGGCCCGGCGGATCCTGCTGACACTGGCGACCGTGGCCGTGCTGGTCGGTGTGTCATGGGCCGCCTGGTGGTGGATCTCCGGGCGCTTCATCGAGACCACCGACGACGCCTACCTGCAGGCCGACAGTATCAGCGTGGCGCCGAAGATCAACGGCTACGTCGCCGAGGTGCTGGTCAGCGATAACCAGGACGTCAAGCGCGGCGACATTCTGGTGCGCCTGGATGCACGTAAATACCAGGCCGTCAGCGACGAGGCCTCGGCAACCATTGCCGCGCGCGAAGCCGATTTCGCCAAGGCCCAGGCCGACCTGGTGCAGCAGGACTCAACCATCGCCGAAGCCCGCGCGCAGTTGCAGGGCGCGCAGGCCGATGCCCAGCATGCGCAGACCGAAGTCGCCCGCTATGCACCGCTGGCCCGCTCGGGTGCCGAACCGGAAGAACGCCTGGCGCAACTCAACAACCAATTGGCGCAGGCGCGCAGCACGGTGGCAGCCAAGCAGGCCGCCTTGCGTTCCAGCCAGACCCGCTATGGCACGCTGCAGGCCCAGCTCAAGCAGGCCCAGGCGCAACTCGGCGTGGCCAAGGCCAGCGAGGCGCAGAGCCAGCTGGATGTGGATGACGCGGTGATTCGCAGCCCGCTGGATGGCCGCATCGCCGATCGCGGCGTGCGTGTCGGCCAATACGTGCAGCCCGGCACGCGCCTGTTGACGGTGGTACCGGTCAGCGCGATCTACCTGACGGCCAACTACAAGGAAACCCAGATCGGCGCGATGCACCCCGGCCAGCGCGTGAGCGTGCACGTGGACGCCCTGCCCGGCCATGACCTGCAGGGCCATATCGACAGCCTCTCCCCTGGCACTGGCGCGCAGTTCGCGTTGCTGCCGCCGTCGAATGCCACCGGCAACTTCACCAAGATCGTCCAGCGTGTGCCGGTGAGGATTTCCCTCGATGTGCCTGAGGACATTCGCGCCGCCTTGATGCCCGGCCTGTCGGCCACCGTGGACGTGGACACCCGCACCCACGGCGCGGACGCCAACCATGGCTGAGGCACTCATGGCCGGGGTGGCCGCCGAGAAACCGCGCAACGCTTCGCTGACCGACTGGATCGCCGTCGCCGCCGGGGCGCTTGGCGCGCTGCTCGCCACCCTGGACGTCTCGATCACCAACTCGGCACTGCCGCAGATCCAGGGCCAGATCGGCGCCACCGGCACCGAAGGCACGTGGATTGCCACCGGCTACCTGATGTCGGAAATCGTCATGATTCCCCTCGCCGCCTGGCTGACCCGGGTCTTCGGCCTGCGCCGGTTCCTGATCGGCACGGCGCTGATGTTCACACTGTTTTCGATGTTCTGCGGCCTGTCTTCCAGCCTCGGCGCGATGATCGCCGGGCGCATCGGCCAGGGGTTCGCCGGTGGTGCGATGATCCCCACCGCCCAGACCATCGTGCGCACCCGCCTGCCCCCGCATCAATTGGCGATCGGCACCACGATGTTCGGCATGACGGTGATCCTCGGGCCCCTGCTCGGCCCGGTGATTGGCGGCTGGCTGACCGAAAACATCAACTGGCGCTGGTGCTTCTTTCTCAACCTGCCCATCAGCATCGCGCTGATCACCTTGTTGATCACCGGCCTGCCCACTGAGCGCATGAACCTGCAACGTTTCATCAGCGCCGACTGGCTGGGCATTCTCGGCCTGGCCATGGGCCTGAGCTCGCTCACGGTGGTGCTGGAAGAAGGCCAACGCGAGCACTGGTTCGACTCGCTGCTGATCACCTGGTTGAGCATCGCCACGCTGGTCGGTTTTTTCCTGATCGCCGTCGGGCAGTTTCGTTCGAGCACGCCGATCCTGCGCCTGCGACTGGTGCTCAACAAAAGCTTCGGCAGCGTGCTGCTGATCGGCACGGCAGTTGGCGCCGGCCTGTATGGCACGGCGTATCTGGTCCCGCAGTTCCTCGGCATTCTCTCCGGCTATAACGCCCAGCAATCCGGCGCGATCATGCTGCTGTCCGGTATCCCGGCGTTCCTGCTGATGCCGATCCTGCCGAGGATGCTTGGCCGCTATGATCTGCGCTGGATGGTCGGTATCGGCCTGTTGCTGTATTGGGCCAGCTGTTTTGTCGATACCCAGCTCACCGCCGACAGCGTCGGGCATGATTTTGTCTGGTCACAGCTGCTGCGCGGTTTCGGGCAGATCCTGGTGATGATGCCGCTCAGTCAGCTGTCGATGCGTTCGGTCGAGACTCAGGATGCCGGCGACGCGGCCGGGCTCTACAACATGTCGCGCAACCTCGGCGGCACCATCGGCCTGGCGCTGCTGGGTGTGCTGATGGACCGACGCAGCCACTTCCACGACGACCGGCTGCGCGAAGGCATTCTCGCCAACAGCCAATTGGCCCAGGACCACATGGCGAGCAACGCCGCCAGCTACCTGGCGCAAACCGGCGACCCGTCCACCGCGCATTTGCAGGCGTTGACCCAACTGGCCAGCGACATCGCACGGCAAGCCTCGGTGATGGCCTACAACGACGCGTTTTACCTACTGGGCCTGGCGATGCTGGCGTGCCTGCCCCTGATCTTCATTCTGAAAAAGCGCACGGTACAACGATGATTGCTCGCTCGTTTCCCCTCCTCCTGACCGTCGGGCTGCTGTCCGCCTGCACCGTGGGCCCGGATTACCACGGCGCCCCCGACGTTGCGCCGAAAACCCTCGCCGCAGCACGTTTACCGCATGCCGACAGCGACGTGCCACACGCACCTGCCGTCGCGCAGTGGTGGCAGGGGCTGGGCGATCCGCAGCTCAACGCCCTTATCAGCCAGGCCCTGCAAAACAGCCCGGACATCGCGACCGCCCGGGCCCGACTGCGCCAATCGCGCGCCAGCCTCAGCGGCGCGCGTGCGCAGGCGATGCCCAAGGTCACGGGCGACGCGGCGATGCTCAAACTGCGCTCGCCTGATACCTCGGCGCTGGGCGGTGGTGGCGGTGGGCGCGGCCCGCTGAGCCTGTACCTCGCCGGCTTCGATGCCAGTTGGGAGGCCGACCTGTTCGGTGGCACTCGCCGCGCCGTCGAGGCCGCACAGGCCGAAGCCGACGCCGCACAGGCACAACTGGCGGATGCCCAGGTGCAACTGGCCGCCGAAATCGTGCAGGCCTACACCGACCTGCGTGATCAACAGGCGCGCCTGGCGCTGGTAGAGGCGAGTGTCGACATCGAAAACCAGGCCCTGGACCTCACTCAACAACGCCGCAGCCGAGGCGTGGCCTCCCAGCTGCAACTCGAACAAGTGCTCACCCAGGCCGAAAATACCCAGGCCCAGCGCTTGCCCTTGCAAGCCGCCATCGTCGAATCCCAGGACCAGCTGAGCCTGCTGTGCGGCCTGGAGCCAGGCGAACTGGATGAGCGCCTCGCCACACCGCAGGCACTGCCTTCCATTCCCGCCCAGGTACCCGTGGCCGATCCCGCCGCTCTCTTGAAAGCCCGCCCGGACATCCGCGTCGCCGAACGCAAACTGGCCTCCAGCAACGCGCAGATCGGCGAGAAAACCGCCGACTGGTTTCCCAAGCTCAGCCTGATGGGCGACCTGTCCTTCTCAGCCGGCGACCCCGGCCACCTCGCCCGCAAGGACAACGGCACCTGGCTGATCCTGCCGCGCCTGACCTGGAATGTGCTGGATTTCGGCCGCGTCGCCGCCAGCGTCAAAGGCGCCGAAGCCGGTCGCGATGAAGCGCTCGCGCAGTACAAGAGCGTGGTCTTGAGTGCACTGCGCGATGCCGACGTCGCCCTGGCGCGCTACGGGCATCAACGCCAGAACGTGGTGCTGTTGCGCAACGTCGAATCTTCAGCGGTACGCGCGGCGGACCTGACGCGCCAACGTTATCGTGCAGGCACGGCGAGCACCCTGGATTGGCTGGATGCGGAGCGCACCCGCTACCAGGCGCAGGAGAGCCGGATTTCCGGCGATGCCGAATTGCTCAAGGACTTTGCCTCGCTGCACAAGGCCCTGGGGCTGGGATGGAGCCTGTGAAGACGGCGTTTACACGCCCTTGCTGCCTGAGACACACTGGCGACTCGGCAGCGCAATAAAGCGCGCCGGCGCACCACTCAGGGAAGAACATGCTCACCATTCGGCAAGCGACCCAGGCCGACCTCGACGCCTTGCGCGAAGTCGGCTGCGAAACCTACCGGCAACACTTCTCGACCATCTGGTCGCCCGCCGGCTTGCAGGCTTTTCTCGACCAGGACTTCTCAACCAGCGCCCTCAGCCGCTCACTCGCCCAGCCCGACCAGCACGCCTGGTTTATCGCCGCCGATGACAGCGGCCACGTCGTAGGCTTTGCCAAGGTCAACCGGTCCCCCCCTGCCCCCGTGACCGGTGAACCCGGCGCCGAACTGCAAAAAATCTACTTCCTCACCAGTGCCGCAGGGCGCGGGTATGGCAAGCAACTTCTGCAGTTCATTCGCCAATGGGCGTTGCAACGTGGAGAACGCTTGCTCTGGCTGGATGTCCTCAAGAGCAATGCCAATGCCCGTCGCTTTTACGCCGCGTCGGGTTTCCAGGAGGTTGCAGAAATCCCCTTCAGCACCGACCTGGCAGAAATCGGCATGGTGGTCATGGCGCTTGAACTCACACCATCGGAGTCATAGATGAAAGACTTGATACAAGGCCTCGATGGCCCCAGGACGGCACAGCAGGAACTGTTCTACGACCTGGAAGATGCGGCAGCGGTCATAGGCTGGTCCGTGGTCGAATTGACGGCCATGGCGGCCAACGCGAAAACCCCAGACGAAGCGGTGGCGCTGATGAAGATCAGCGCGTTACTCGCGGCTCAGCAGGCGAAAATTGGCGGGTACGCCGGGGAGGTGAAGGAGCAGCGTATTCTCAGGAGCGAGGGGCCGGCTTGATGGGTTGGGCGTCGGTGCTGGGGTTTGTTGTGCTGTGTGCTGCCTCTCCATACAACGGTCACAAGAAGGCAGCTATCGGCCAATAAGTGGTGCGGACCGAGGGCCCTAGGGTCACGTAAACTTCGATATCGACTCTCGCAGAGATGGCCATGCTGGTAAGGGATCGGCAGGCGCTACAACACCTGCGGAGCCAAAGTTCGCGGGGCCAGTGTCGATCAACAACAGCGGGGCCCGCGTGAATCGTAGATCAACGTTTCATGGCTTCACACTTGTTACGCAAACTGTTGTCTTGGATGTTCCCGCAGCTTTGGCCATCAACTTTGGCATTGCAGTAAGCACGTTGACACAACAGGCGACCTCCGACACTCAAATACAAAATAATTCCAGGTCAAAAATAGCGACCTATACTTCTTCAAATTTGCTGTCGAATGCTGATGGAGAAGTCACGGATGAAGACCGTAAAGCATCGCTCGGGTGCATCTTTTACGCCTCACTATTATCGGATTACAGCTCCAGCAATACTCATGCTGGCTGGCGTTGCGCACGCTGAGCAGGCTCTCCCTCTAAATCCGCCCCCTTATGATGGCAAGCTTGGGCTAACAATCAAGGACTCGTCGAAGCCTCAATTTTCTGCTTCACCCACTGCGCCGAAAGGCGCACCAAACGTCCTGATAGTGTTACTGGACGATGTCGGGTTTTCGGCATCCAGCACCTTTGGCGGCCCCGTCAACACACCCACCCTTGAGGCGCTCGCGGACAAGGGGCTTCGCTACACCCAATTCCACACCACTGCCATGTGCTCTCCAACCCGAGCAGCGCTGCTGTCAGGGCGCAACCATCACTCGGTTCATACCGGTCAAATCATGGAAATGGCCACCGGCTATCCGGGCTACGACTCCATGGTCGGCAAGGACACAACCGGCATCGGCACTATCCTGCGTGACAATGGCTGGAACACCGCCTGGATCGGCAAGGATCACAATGTGCCTGATTGGGAAACCAGTCAGGCTGGCCCCTTCGACCGCTGGCCAACCGGTTTGGGATTCGAGAAGTTCTATGGCTTCATCGGCGGAGACATGAATCAATGGCGAGCTCTGGTATTTGATGGCACTCAACCCATCGAACCTTATGTCGGCAAACCGGATTACAACCTCGACTACGATCTCGCCGATCAGGCAATCAATTACCTACATATGCAGCACTCGGTAGCACCGGATAAACCGTTCTTGCTGTATTACGCACCGGGCGCGACCCATGCGCCGCATCATCCGCGCAAACAGTGGGTGGAGAAGTACAAAGGTCAATTCGATATGGGTTGGGACAAGCTGCGTGAGCAGACTTTCGCCCGCCAGAAGCAACTCGGAATTATCCCACCAGAGACACAACTCACTGCTCGGCCCGAGAGTATTCCAGCGTGGGACTCGTTGAATGCCGATCAGAAGAAACTTTATTCACGCATGATGGAGATTTACGCAGGCTACCTTGAACAGACTGACTACAACGTCGGCCGTGTTGAAAAGGCCATTGATGACATGGGGCTGCGCGACAACACGTTGGTCATTTACATCGTCGGTGACAACGGGGCCAGTGCAGAGGCGGGTCTCAATGGCGCCACCAATCTAGAAGCGGCCATGAATGGTGTTGTGCCAACGACTGAACAAATGCTGTCGCAAATCGACGACCTGGGTACCTGGAAAACCTATAACCATTACCCGGTGGGATGGGCACATGCTATGGACACGCCGTTCCAGTGGACAAAGCAGATTGCCTCACATTACGGCGGTACGAGAAATGGCATGGTCATCTCCTGGCCCGGGCACATCAAGGACGAAGGTGGTATCCGCACGCAGTGGCACCACGTGATCGACATTCTGCCCACCATACTTGACGTTGTTCATGTACCGGCCCCCACCTCTGTCGAAGGCATCAAACAACGGCCAATCGAAGGTGTGAGCATGGCCTATACCTTCGATCAACCCCAGGCTGCATCCACGCGTACGACGCAATACTTCGAGCTGTTCGGAAACAGGGCGATCTACCATGACGGCTGGGTAGCAGCCACCACACCAGTGGCGGCCCCCTGGTCTACCAGCGTGCCAGATGTTGACGTCATCACCGGTTATAACTGGGAGCTTTATCACGTCGAGAAGGACTTTAGTCAGTCCAAGGACGTAGCCAAAGACATGCCAGACAAGCTCAAGGAAATGCAGAAGCTGTTCTATGCTGAAGCTGCCAACTACAGTGTATTACCGCTCAATAACGATCGTGTTATGCGCCTCAATCCGATCAATCGACCAAGTCTTTCACCAGGGCGTACCTCGTTTACTTATTACGCAGGAAGCAAGCGCATCCCAGAGGGGGTAGCGCCGGACATCAAAAATAAATCCTGGAGTCTGACCGCCAACGTTGAGATCCCCGTGAGCGGAGCACAAGGCATGATCGCAACGCTTGGAGGCCTGTTTGACGGCTGGGCGTTCTATCTCGACAAGGGCAAGCCTGTGTTCCATTACAACTTCGGCAATATCGGACACACCAGCATCATCGCGCCTGACGCACTTACACCCGGCAAACACAAGTTGGTGATGGACTTCAAATATGACGGCGGCGGAATGGGCAAAGGTGGCGTAGCCACATTGTTTGTTGATGACCAGCAAGTCGCCCAAGGACGCATTGAGCACACCGTGGCCGTGCGATTCACCATGAGCGTAGAAACATTCGATATCGGTGAGGACACCGGTACTCCCGTGAACCTCAGCTATGACGTGCCATTTGCCTTCACCGGGGAGATCAAGGACGTGACCATCGACCTCAAGCCGCAGCCACCGGAAATTGCCAAGGCTCAGCAATTGATCGACCAAAAAGCAGCGCAGTTGGCTGAAGAGAGAAAGTGAGATTACGCGGCGCCTGACCGGGCGCCACGTAGCGCTTTCGAATATTTTCATTTGCCCCAGGGCAGAAACCAATTCGTAAGGTGCTATCGATGGTTGCTCCAAGCGACACACAGAGTAACCAGCGACTGGCACAGGGGCGGTGCAAAACACCCCCCGTTATTTGCTGAGGGAACACCATGTTGTGTTCATCGACACGTGGTGATGCTCCCACGCCGACGCTAGTCATCGGTCTTATAACGACCCGACAGACGTTTTTAGACATTCCCGCACGGAGCGATTTGATGGGCAAGCACTGTAAACGATGGGGGCTTTTGGTTGCGGTGGTGATGGTCGGCAACCAACAGTTACTTGCGGCTGAGGGTGGCGTCGGCCGGCCTATCACCGGGCAACAAGTTTTTTCCAATGCTGGGATAGTGCCACCAGAGCCTGGCTGGGTGATGTCCCTGACCAGCATCTGGTATGACGGCAGTCTCAAGGGCGGACGCTCGGTGCCTGTCGTGGGCGAGTTGAGTTCCGGCCTGGACATGAAAGTGTCTTACACCATGGCCAACTTCACCCACGTGTGGGACACCGGCAAGGGACGTTGGAACTACGCGTCGGCCATCGGCGTGCCTGTGCAATATACTGATATCACCGCAAATCTCAGTGGCCCCCGTGGCCGAACATTGGGCACCGATGATTCGGGCACTCAGTTTGCCGATATGCTGGTTACGCCGTTCGCTGCTGGTTACCACTTCGATGAGCGCAATCATATCTCCTTCTCCTTGCCGATTTATCTGCCGACCGGCGCCTACAATGACAATCGCCTGGCCAATCCGGGTCAGAACAACTACACCTTCATGCCCACCGTCGCGTTCACCCATCTGGATGGAACTGGCGGTGAGTTCAGCCTGTTAAGTGCTATTGAGTTCTACACCCAAAACGACGCCACACGTTATCGCAACGGTAATATCTTTCGGCTTGATGCGCTCTGGACTCACGGATTCGGGGGTGGTTGGAACGCTGGATTAGCGGCGGGCTACATCCAGCAGATCAGTGATGATAAAGGCGAAACCGCAGATTTCCTGCACGGGTATCGTGGACGTTCTGTAGGCATGGGACCCGCCATTGGCTGGACTGGAAAGTTTGCGGACGCTCAAGCCAATATCAATGTCCGTTGGGTCCCCGAGTTTGATACTAAAAACCGACCAGAAGGAAATGGCCTTAGCGTAAATATCACCTTGGCGTTTTTCTGAAACTATAAGATAACTTCGAGTTTCAAGACGCACCTGAACGCGAGCCATTGGATGACAGAAGCCCTTTGCAAGGGACTACTTTCGCGATCGGCAGCAATCGGCAGAGGCCGCCGGTCGGGTCAGCCAGCTTCCGACCCGCTTGCGTCATTCCAAACTGGCTAATTGGCCAAAGTCCGACAATTGAACGCCTCTATGAATTCAGGGGCGATGCACTTTTACTGCGCACGGAGTTCATTCCACGTAACGCAGCCACAAATGCGTCAGACCGGAGATCGCCTGTGCAACTGCGCAAACGCGTGATTGCAGGTCTTTCTCGCTAGTGTTGTAGAGCGCACAGAAGTCTCTGGCTACGACGTTAGCCAAGGATGTATCAAGCGGCTCAGCACGAATGAAGCCGATGTAAGAAGCACCTACGCCCATCAACTCAAAGCCATGCGCTTCCGAAAAATGACGCGCAACCGCAAAGTTCTTCGCTGGATCCAGGTCGGAAGTGAAATAGCCATTCGGAAAAGCCGCGAGTGCCTGGCAAGACTGCTGAACGGGCACCACGACAGCTGAAAGGGGTTGTTCCAGCAGAGAGACAGGGTTGTTCTGATAACCGATCCACTCCTGCAGGGCCTGCTCATCCAGCGTCAAACCATGAGCGCAAGCGTCTTCGAAAGACGTGGCTGCAACCAGGTTCATGAAATTGCGAAGACAGATTGCGAACTCCGCTTTCGTAGTCGGATAGCCTATGTATTCACCATTCTCGAAGCACTCTGGCGGTAAACCCGCTATGTCCTGCTCCGATGCATCGTCCATCCCTGAATTGTTGCGCGCATGTCCCGAGGTGTAGCGGGCCTGGTGCAGATCATCGAGCGAGAACAGAGGTGTAAACCCAGGGTGCGCCTCAGCAATCTTACGACTCGCTTCGGCGAGATCGTCAAAGCTGGTAATCCCGCTCACAGCGTACTCATCGCATGTACCTACAGACGGGTTGTCACGCATGCCATTACCGCGAAATTCAATCTCCATAACCTGTTCACTGCTCCATGGTGTTACTGAATTGAGTGAGTAATCCTAAGCGTTCCACGCTCACCAGTGGAAGATACGCTTGCAAGGGACAACAGGCCTTGGGTTACCTCCCCATGAATGGCCGATACTCCTTTTCCTATTGATGAGTATCAGCCTCCTCTGCGGGATAAAACTCGCCCTCCTTCCCGATTTTTTCCAGCCGTTCGCGCACAATTACCTCAACGCTGGCCACGGCGGCTTGATCGTCAGAGTTGACCAACTGCACGCACAGGCGTCGGACATTCTGATCGTGGGTGCCCTCGCTCATCATCTCGTGAGTGAAGACCTGTTCGCCACGCCATAGGCATAACTGGGTATGCGTCCCGCCGAGCCATATTTCGTTGATTGATCTAAGGTCGATGGTAGCTAGTTGATCGACGGTGATTGTCTTATCCATTGCGCTGTACCTTACCCATGAGTAGATACAGGTAGACTTACAGGCATAGCGGGTCGTTCCACGCGTTGGCAGTCCAACCCGGCTAATGGTGGTTAAGCACGTTCCGGATAGAGCCAGGACGATTGACGATTGGAGGCGGACAGTACGAGCAGACAAGGGCCATCACGTGACTGATCCTGCTTTTTGACATCCAAATGGCTGTGCCTGAATCAACCTTGATCTCCCCTCCTCGGGCCGTTGCTGCAAGCTAAACAGATGGCGGGCAGACTACGGAACGGCCGACAGCTGTCGGCCAAAAGCGGGCATTGAAAACGGGGTCAAACCACAATTCTGTAACGGTGGTCTGACCCTATTTTTTTGGATGGGCTGCCATTTGAGAGCCGTGCGCGCGACAAAATAAAACTGCCCGTTATTCCTGTGCTTGGGACAGAATGAGATCTCCCTTAGACACTCGGCCTCGCACACCATGGACGACATTCATTTCACACCGGAACAGGTGGCCTCGCGATCTGGCATTGCTCAGGTGGATAAGGATGTGAGGCACTGGCTAGTGAGTCTTCCCATCGCTGAGAGACTCGATTTTTTAAAGCAATTGTGGCCACTGAACTACCGATACACACTCAAACTGCTCCAGGCTGCACAGCTACCGAGGCAGGAAAACGAGAATATGTTCAGGCACTGGCTGCGTACGGGCCAGCACAATACGGCGCAGGAACTTATAAAGCGGTTAGAGCCGGTTTTGGGGGAGAGAAAGTTCTGGGAGATTGCTTCGCAGGAGGCGCTGATGCCGGTTATGCGGGATTTCTTAAATTACTATGGCGGTGGGCGGTTGGGTTCTCAATCCGACGTAAAGTGTGAATAAACTTATTTTTTGGTAAGCGTGACGATCGTCGATAAACCACACAAAGAAGCAGTCTAGTACACATGTGCTTTTCGTCGGCAGCTACCGCGAGGGGCTGCAATTCGAAATAACTGATCAAACCGAAGCCTGACTCAGGCTTCGGTTTAACGCCTCTTTATTGCGTCGCGATGGCTGCGTCACGCTCCAGCTTTTTGGTTTTTTCTTGAGCCTCTGCACTCAACTGCTGAGGCTGGATGTTGATGTCCACTTTTTCGAGAGTGCCGGTAAATGGGAACGGCCCCTCGTAGTCGTTGGAAACCGCTTCGCCAGTATCGCGACCAATGTCGAAGGACTCGGTTGCGCTGTAGCGGATCGGCGGCACGTGAGCAAAACGGGCTCGCCCGACTTCCTTGCCATTGATCAGCAATACACCCGTACCGCCACCGCCAAAGGTTTTGTCTTCATGCGTGTACTGGAATTCGGCGACCACCTTACCGGCAGGCAGCTTTTCCGGTGATTTGATCTGGTCGCGTTCCTTGCCAAAGAAGTTGTTCTCGTACACCAGGTAACCGTCCTTGACGAACAGCGTGTATCCCGCGCTGCCACCCTGGGCGACAATGACTCCCTCGGTTTTCGCGTCGGCTTCAAACACGGCGGTCACCGTGTGAGAGCGAGCCTTGACGTTCGGCGCTGTACCTTCCGGCACTCGCACAGTCCCAGGATAGAACGTGAACTGATCACGACCGCGAGACAGGCTCGGGCGGTCCGGAACATTTCCACGCTCTACAAAACGGTCGTCCAGCGGCAGTACGTTGTACTTCCTGGCCTCGGATTCGAACAACGCCTGAAGCTGTTTGAGTTTGGCCGGATTCTTCGCCGCCAGGTCATCTGCCTGGCTGAAGTCCTTGCTCAAATCGTAAAGCTCCCACTTGTCGTTCTCGAAATCCCCCTTGCGCCCCAGCAATTCCCACGGCAAACCGTGGCGAGCGGCTGCTACCCAGCCGTCATGGTAGATCGCGCGATTGCCCATGATTTCGAAATATTGGGTGGTGTGCCGGGTCGACGCTTTAGCATCGTTAAAGCTATAGAGCATGCTGACACCCGCCAGCGGAACCTGTTTCTGCCCGTTGAAGGTCTCCGGCATTTTGATGCCGGCCGCCTCGTAAATGGTCGGGGCCACGTCAATCATGTGATGCCACTGATTACGCACCTCGCCATGCGCCGTGATACGGGCAGGCCAGCTGACGGTGAAGCCACTGCGTGTACCGCCGAAATGACTTGCCACCTGCTTAGTCCACTGAAACGGCGTATCCACAGCCCATGCCCAGCCCACTGAGAAATGGTTCTCATGTTTAGGGCTGCCGATTTCGTCGATGACTTTCAGCATGTTCGGCACGTTGTCCGGAATACCGTTTTGCGTGGCCATGTTGTTGACCGTGCCATCCAACCCGCCTTCGGCAGAAGCACCGTTGTCACCCAGTGCTAGCATGACCAGGGTGTTATCGGCGTTCGGACTTTTAGCCACGGCATCCAGTACGCGCCCCACTTGCTCATCAGTTTGGGTCAAGAAACCGGCGAAGACTTCCATCTGCCGACTGTACAAACGCTTTTGATCGTCGGATAACGTGTCCCAGGCCGGCAGTTCTGCGGGGCGGGGAGTGAGTTTGGCTGAAGCGGGGACAATGCCCAGTTTTTTCTGCTGAGCAAAAACCATCTCACGATAGCTGTCCCAGCCCATATCGAACTTGCCTTTGAACGGTTCTATATAGGACGCTGGAACTTGATGCGGCGCATGCATGGCACCCGGAGCGTAGTAGACGAACCAAGGTTTTTTGGGCGCCACCGATTGTTGCTCGCGCAGCCAGTTGATCGCGTGATCGGCAAGATCTTCGTTGAAGCTGTAGCCCTGTTCCGGAGTTTTTGACGGCTCTACCGGCACAGTATTTTCAAAGAGCTGAGGGTAGAACTGACTGGTTTCACCCCCCTGAAAACCATAGAAATAGCCAAATCCCTTGCCGGTTGGCCAGCGATCAAAAGGCCCTGCCGAGCTGGTCTCCCAGTCCGGCGTGTCATGCCACTTGCCGAACGCGGCGGTGGTATAGCCGTGATCCTTGAGCACCTGTCCGATGGCGGCGTTGTTGTCCTCCCAGACGCTGTTGTAGCCAGGGAACCCCGTTGCGCCTTCAGTGATGCCGCCCATGCCGACCTGATGATGATTGCGCCCAGACAATAACGCTGCGCGAGTCGGTGAGCACAAAGCGGTGTTGTGCATCTCGTTGTAACGCACGCCCTGCTCAGCTAATCGATCAAAGTTGGGGGTAGGCGTCAGGCCGCCGTAAGCCGAAGTACCGGCGAACCCGAGATCGTCAATCAGGATGACCAAGACGTTCGGTGCATCTTTGGGCGGGGTCACAGGTTGCGGAAAGTCGGACTTGGACGTTTTGTAGGTTTCACCGACGGTGCCTCCGAATGGTGGCGTCGGAAGCGGCAGGCTGGCGCCCGCCGTTGCGGGGGCGGCGGCTTGGGTGGTCAGCGAGCCGACACTGCCAAGGAACGCGGTGGCCAGCATGAATGACGGTTTACTCGGTTTGGACATGCATCAACTCCCTTTGCATTCAAAAGTCTCAGGCAATCATCTGATAACACTCATCCAAGCCTGGTAATCATCAACGTGGCACCCACTATCTCGCTGGGTGAACGGCCTTGAGCAATCAATCCGGACATGGCTCGCAGATAAGGCGCTGCATGCGCAAAGAACTGGTAGTAGCCCTTACACAAATAGTTGAGCCCTGGTTCGCCTTCATCTGTTTCGATGAAACGATGTTTTGGGCATCCACCCCAGCACCCTTTCAACATGTTGCACTGTTGGCACTGCTTGGGGAGTGAGGTCAGTTTGTCCTGGCCGAACTTCTGTTGCTCCGGGGATTGCAGCAAAGTGGACAGGGACTGCTGGGTGAGATTGCCCAGGCGGAATTTCGGATAGACGTAGTGATCACAGGAAAAAACATCGCCGTTATGCTCGACGACCACCGCCCGGCCACAGGTGGGCTGGTGATGACAGGCCGCGCCGGGCGCGCCCATGTAGTTCGCAAGCGCCCACTCGAAGTTCATAACGTAAATCCGGCCCACGTCACGCTTGATCCAGACATCGAAGATCGCGTTGAGAAATGTGCCGTAGTCTTCAGAGCCAACAGACCAGGAGGTCAGATTCGGTTCGGCCTTGTGCGAAGCACTCAGCACCAGGTCACTGTCCGGACCGTGCAAGGTGAAACCCATGGCAGCATCCGCCACGTCGGGAAGCCTTTCGACAATGGGGATGAATTGGATGTACTCCACGCCGAGCTTGCGGAAGAACTCGTACACCCTGAGTGGATCCTGGGAGCTGCGTCGGTTGACGCATGCGAGGACGTTGAAGCGAACCTTATTTTTTTTCAGCGACTCAAGCGCACGCAGAACCAAGGCATGGCTTGCATTACCGCCGGAGGTGACACGGTACTCATCGTGAATATCGGCCGGGCCATCTAGTGACAAGCCCACCAAAAAATCATGCTCGGCGAAAAATTGACTCCACTTGTCGTCGATCAGTAATCCATTGGTCTGGAAGCTGTTGGTGATCTTGCGGCCAGCGCCATGAACCGCCTGCATCCTTATCGCATGCTGGTAGAACTCCAACCCCATCAGGGTCGGCTCGCCACCCTGCCAGGTGAACGCTACTTCGGCTTGATCGGTATGCGAAGCGATGTAGTTTGCGATGTAACTTTCCAGCACATCCAGACTCATTCGATGACGACGCTCGTCACGATACAGCGCGGCCTTTTCGAGATAGAAGCAATAATCGCAATCCAGATTGCAATCAGCCCCGCTGGGCTTGGCCATGACGTGAAATGTGTAGGGTGGCGCTGGAACATTCCGAGCATAGAAGACTGCTGACATCGACTTGACCTTTCTGCCTTTGCGAAGTGCAGCATTGACTATAGACGGGATTCGCAAGCGGGCAATTGGCAAGAGTGTCGATCAAACGGACAAGTTTGCGAGCAGCAATAGCGGACAGATTCTGATCATGTCCTGTATGTCCCTCTTGGTGGGAACCCATCGCTGCTATGAAGCATTACTGCCAAAGCCGCGGAAAAATTTAAGACGCGGTTATTGGTACGCCTTTCCTAGATTGAACCTGGGAGTGTGCTTGATGCCAAGCAGCCTGAGTATCCACTCTTCATTCAAGGCGAATATCGCGTCAAAGCGGACAAGATCCTGAAATGTTGGTTGTTCGATAATGCGTGTTGGAAAGTCAGCTCACTGATCGTGCCATAGGCCAGTGGAGCGTAGTCGTCTACTCTCCCTGGCCACCATCGACGGGTGTTCTGGCAGTTGAATGGCGCAGGCGTCTTCAGAACTGGTACTTGAGCCCCACCATCACGTTGCGCGGATCACCGCTGTAGTAGCTGTTGTAGAGGCCGTAGCCTGTGTAGTACTCGCGATCAAAGATGTTATTGAAATTAAGCGAGGCACTCAGGTGCTTATCGATGTCATAACGTGCCAACAAACCGACCACGGCAAAACTACCCTCCTTGGCCTCCGATTCCAGTGACTCGTTGACGAAGTATGTCTTGCCCTGCCAGATAACGTTGCCGCCAACGGTCAGGTCCTTGAGCGCACCGTTAAGCTTGTAGGTGCTTGCCAGCTTGAACTGGCGCTCAGGGCGCTGGGAGTCGATACGGTTGTGCTGCTCATCACGCGGCTGGGAATAGGTGAACCCGGTCAGTACCTGCCAGCCCGGCAATACTTCGCCGGAGGCCTGCAACTCAAAGCCCTTGGTGGTATTGGTCACACCCTCGTAAGCATCACGACCGTCGTCGGTGCTGCCTACGTACTGCGCAAAGTTGTCCTGCTTGGTCTTGAACACCGCGATGCTGGTGTTCAATGCACCGCCGTAGAACTCGGACTTGAGGCCAGCCTCGTAGTTCTTGCCGGCCATGGGTTCCAAGACTTTGCCGCTGATATCGATGTTGCTTTGCGGTTCAAAAATGTCGGTATAGCTGACATAGACCGAATGCTGCTCAGTCAGGTCATAGACCACGCCAGCGTAGGGGATGACCTTGCCGGTTTTCTTGGCATCATCATGGTCAGGGTTGGCCGGGTCAGAGTTATAACCCAGCTCGCCTTCGCGCTTGTAGTTGACGACGCGGCTACCTAGGATAACGGACAGATCGTCCGTAGGTTTGAGGCGCACCGCGCCAAAAGCGCCGACTTCCTTGATGTGATAATCCTGGGAGCTCCAGGTTACGTAGGACGTAGGGCGAGGCGCATTATTGCCCCAGTTGTCAAAGTCCACGCTCGGGCGCGCAGAGGTTGCATCGGCATTTTGCGAGAAGTAATCCGAGCGGCGGTCGCTGACATTAAGCCCCAGGATCAAGTCGTGGGTGCGACCGAGCAAGGAGAACGGCCCGGTGGAATAAGCATCCACCGAATCGGTGTTGATGACATAGGTCTTGTGGCTACGGAACAACTGGGCTTGACGGGTCGTTTGGTCTGGGTAAGGGCCCCAACCGATCAGGTTGCCTTGCAGTTGCTCGGTGTCGCCTTTCCAGTGGCTGGCTTCGACACGCAGCATCCAGTCATTGTCGAAATGATGCTCGACACCGCCAAAGTACTTGGTGCTTTCACTGTCGGCATAGGCCCATCTGGCCGCCGGGTTTTTCGAGCGGGAAAAATCGGTACGCGTGCCATCGGCGTAAAACAACGGCAACTGGCCAAAGCTGGAACCGTTGGAGTTGATCTTTTGATAGTCGATACCGCCATACACCATGGTGTTGTCGCTGATGTCGGCTTCACCGATGGCGTAGAACACGTTTTTCTTCGACGAGTAGTAATCGATGAAGGAGTTGGAGTCGTCGTACGCCGCGACGACCCGACCCCGCACTGCACCGTTTTGCGTGAGGGGCCCGGACAGGTCCATCTCAGTGCGATAGCGATCCCAGCTACCGCCACTGCCAGACACGTACCCCTGGAATTCCGTGGTAGGACGCTTGCGCACTAAGTTGACCACGCCCGCCGGGCTGCCGACGCCGCTCATCAATCCAGTGGCGCCGCGTACGACCTCCACCCGGTCATAGATGGCCATGTCCCGCACACCCAGGCCGTTGGTGTTAGTGGTGAAATCTGAAGTAGGCACGCCGTCGTACTGGAAGCTATTCAGCGCGAAACCACGGGAATAGAAGTTGAAGCGCTCGCTGTCGTCATGCATCACCGACACACCGGGGGTTTGCCCCAATACTTCAGAGATTGTGCCCAAGCCCTGATCAGTCATTTGTTGGCGGGTGATCACCGTCACTGATTGTGGTGTTTGGCGCAGGGTAAGCGGCAACTTGGTTGCCGTACTCGTCGCGCCCGTAGTGTAGGACCCGGAGTTCTCCGTCGTCACACCCAGCGCGTGCCCCTGAATCGTGGTTGCGCCTAAGTTGAGCGCGTCATCGCTGGCGGATGGGGCGATCAAATAACTGCCGTCGTCGACCTTCTGCACCTGCAGGCCGCTTTGGCCGATCAGACTTTGCAGGGCCTGCTCCACGGTCATCTGGCTGTGCAGCGCCGGGGCTTGCCGGCCCTCGGCGATATCCGTGGCGAACAGCACATGGCTGCCGGTTTGTTGCGCCAGCGCATTGAGGGACTTATCCAGCGCTTGCGCGGGAATATCCAAGCGGTAGGTGGCGGATTGCGCATTGGCGGCCCCCGCCAGTAACAGGCTGGAAGCCAGTAATGCCAGACGTTGCACTCGCGTGTTCTTACCCATTGTGATCCCCAGTGATGAAAGTACTCTCTATGGGCAATGGCGTATGACGCTGTAGGAATCTTGATGTCGTGTTGAAAATAATTCTTGTCTGTTAGCGAGTCTTGTTAAGAATCACGCGGCCATCGGCGGTACGTATCAGGCTCACCGGTAGAATCCGCGGCAGCATTTCGATCAGTGTCTCGACGCTTTTACTGTCGAACTCCCCCGACAGGCGCAGTTCACCGGTGGCTGTGTTGGCCACTTCAATACGCTGCTCGCGGTACTGCTGAAGGTCGCGCACGACCTCACTCAGTGGCGTACCGTCGAAGCGCAATTTACCCTGCTGCCAGGCCGTCAGCGCCTCGCGGCTTGCCGGTGCCACCGTGCCGATCCCTTCAGCGGTGGCACGCACCTGCTCGCCCGCCTTCAGCAGGCGTGGCGCGGTGTGGTCATTGTTGACCTCGACACTGCCCTCGATCACACCCACATCCACCCCACGCTCATCGCTGCGTAGATTGAATATTGTGCCTATGTCCCGCACTCGTACGCCCTGGCTACGCACAATAAACGGCGAATCGCCATGTACCACGGTGAACATCGCTTCGCCGTTCAGCAATTCCAATTGACGGCTGCGCAGGCGTTTTTCGATACGCAGATGAGCGCCGGAATTGAGCATCGCCAAGCTACCATCCTGCAAACGCACTTCCTGACGTTGGCCGATGGCGACCTGCACATCCTCCGTCTGCCAGGCCGGATCCAACTGCCACAAGCCACCTGCCAGCGCCAGGACCAACAATCCGGCACCCAGGGATTTCTGTTTGCTGCGGCGGCTTTTGGTGAAGGCTTTACCTTCGGCCAGCAAGGTTTCCTTGGACGGCACGCGCTCACGCAAAGCGTCCGCGAACGGCTGCAGCAGATCGTTTTTGGGGTCACGGGAAGGCGAGGAATTCATGGGTTTTTCCGAAGGGCTCGGCGCGCCGGCTCCCAATGCTGACCGATGGTCTTCATGGCCCGCCCGAAATGCTGGGTCACCATGTTCACCGAAATTCCCAGCTCCTCTGCGATCTCCCGTTGCGACATGTCATGGATGCGATGCAGCAGGAATACCTGCCGCTGACGCACGGGCAACGCCTGGATGATGTCTAGCAACGCCGCCAGCTGCTGCTCGAAATCCAGCGCCTGGGCGCCGTCCCAATCGTCGACGCTCAGGTACTCGGGCACATGGCCATTTAAATGAGCCTGCCGCGTACGCTCGGCACGAATACGGTCGATGGCGCGGTTGAACGCCGTTTTACGCAGGAATGCCAAAGGCGTGGCGATGGGGTCGCGGGGTGGTTTCTCCAGCATCTGCACGCACACTTCATGCATCAAGTCGCGTGCGAAGTCTCGGCCGTGGAAGCGACGCTTGATGTAGTCAACTAGGTCGTCGTAATGGAGAGCCAGGGCGGCCATCAGGGGGTGATGTGTGGGCATTCCGAGAACTGGCGTTTATGAGAATAGATCTCATCATAAAGGGTTGAGGGGGAGATAGCGAGGGGGAGTTCAAGGCTACTGCTGACGTGCCGATAAATTTCAGATTTAACGTAGACGCGCACACTTCAATTTTGGCGAAGCGTTTTTACACACTCTGGGCCGAAAGCTGTCGCTCCTAAGAACCTAATCTGAATGCAGCTATGGCTAGGGAGCGAAGGCAGCTCATAACAAAAACGGTGAAAGTTCTCTGTCAGCTCGATGCTAAAAACAGGCTACTTGTGGAAGCGATCCAAAAAATTGCGGAAGTGATTGCCCAAATCCCAGGCAATAAAAAACCCCGCAGACGTTAATCTACGGGGTTTCTAAGAGTGGAGGCCGAGGTCGGAATCGAACCGGCGTAGGCGGATTTGCAATCCACGAATATTCTTATTATTTTCAATCACTTATAGAAATACAGATTCCGCATCGCCAATATTTCTACCTCGCTGGAGCCCTCTGAAATCGGGAGGTTCTATTTCCGTTGCGGAATGGATTTTCTATGCTTCATCGCCTACGGTCGGGTAGCCCTCCAGCTCGTTCTATCAAGCCGTCCATTAACGGTCCGGGATAGGGATTCGAACCCCTTCTAAAAAACCGACAGGCCGCTAAAGGCCAGAAAAAACAACGATGTCCCGCTTGCCTTCTGCGCCAAGCGGCCAGCAGCGGCCCCCACTGTGCCCGATTTTTGCCCTAAACTGAGCGGCCATTTTTTAATACTTGCGGCCGCTCGCAACAGGCAACCATCGGCCAGGAACAGACTTCTAGTACATTCAATATGCTTTCAGCAAGATCTGACAATCAGCAATTTTTCTGAATAAAGACTGGATACGGATTGACATTCAAAAAAATTGAATAAAGGAATTTCTAATCTTCGATGACAAAAGGAAGAATGGTAACGAACTGCTTCCTCAACCACTTGTGAAGCTCAACTAAGCTCCGAGATAGTTGTCTACGATGTGGGAACGCCAAACTCAGAGGATACAAGTCCCCCGAAAAGTCGGGCAACAGCACCACGAGCCTCCCTGCTCGTACATCTGCGCTAACATCTAGCCAGGACTTATAGGCGATGCCTTCATCCTCCAATGCCCAGAGGCGTACCACATCGGCGTCATCACTAAATAACGGGCCGGTAACTTTTACGGTTTGCCCTCCTAATTGCCAGCGGTCATGCAGTCGACCATTTTGCAGGTAAAGAAGGCACGTGTGATGCATCAGGTCATCAGGCGCCAGTGGTGCACCATTCATCTCCAGATAGCGCGGTGACGCTACAAGTACCCGACGGTTCGAGGGAACCAGCGGCATGGCGATGTAGTTGGCGTCTTCGTTCAACCCGTAGCGAATGGCCACATCCACGGGGTCACGAAACAGGTTGCTCACGTGGTCAGAGAGCAGAAAACGCAGGTTCAACTCGGGGTGCAGGCGGCGAAATTCGGTGAGCCATGGCAGCAGGATATTGCGCCCCAGGTCCGACGGAGCAGCGATCTGCAGGGTGCCACGCAACGGCGCATTGTTACCATGCAGGTTTGCCCGACCTTGCTCCAGGTGTTCGAGCACTGACCGCGCCGTGGGCAGGTACTGCTCACCTTCAGCGCTGAGGCGCAAGCTGCGCGTCGTGCGGGTGAACAGACGCACATCCAGTTCCCGCTCCAACCGTTTGATCGCGGCGGCCACCTGCCCCGGCAGCAAATCGGCCTCAACCGCGGCGGCGGTAAAGCTGCCCAAGGCGGCGCTACGAAGGAACAAGCCAAGGTCATCGATACGGATCATTTTCCCTTCCTGAGTGAAAGTGTTGCTGCATTGTTCTGATTTTTCTCTGTAGCGAGAACTGTAAATCTGCTCGAAATCCCACAATCAATGAGTTGCCATGAAAGCCATCGCTTTTACCGAACACGGTCTCCCTATCCACGACCCGCGCTCACTACAAGATGTCAATATTGCTGCCCCAATGCCTAGCCCTAGGGACCTACTGGTCGAAGTGGAGGCGATCGCGGTCAACCCGGTGGATACCAAAGTCCGCTCCGGCAGCTTCGCCAAAGAGCCGAAGGTGCTCGGCTGGGACGCAGCCGGTACCGTGCGTGACGTCGGCGCCGAAGTCAGTTTGTTCAAGCCGGGGGACAAGGTCTACTACGCTGGCTCGCTGACCCGGGCAGGCTGTTACAGTGAACTGCAAGTGGTGGACGAACGTATTGTCGGGCACAAGCCTCAGTCGTTGAGCGCGGCCCAAGCTGCGGCCTTACCGCTAACCTCGATCACCGCCTGGGAATTGTTGTTTGATCGCCTAGGTGTACAAGAAGACGGCGGCGATGGCGATGTATTGCTGGTGGTAGGTGCCGCTGGTGGTGTGGGCTCGATGCTTGTACAACTGGCTCGCGAATTGACCCGCATGACCGTGATCGGTACCGCCTCGCGCCCGGAAACTGTCGACTGGGTCAAGCGCATGGGCGCCGATTACGTAATAGACCATCGCCAGCCGATGCTGCCCCAACTGCAGAAGCTGGGGGTTGGCGAGGTTAGTCATGTGGCCAGCCTGACGCACACCGAAGAACATTTGGCGCAGTTGATCGAAGTGTTGCGGCCCCAAGGGCGCTTGGGGGTGATCGATGATCCCCGCAGCCTAGATGTGATACCGCTCAAGCTCAAGTCATTGTCCCTACACTGGGAGCTGATGTTCACCCGCTCGTTGTTCGAAACTCCGGACATGGTCCACCAGCATCATCTGCTCAATCGCATCGCTAAACTGATCGACCAAGATATTCTACAGACCACCCTGGGTGAGCATTTCGGCACTATTAATGCAGCCAATATGCGCCGTGCCCATGCGCTAATCGAGAGCAACAAGGCGCGTGGTAAGATTGTGTTGGAGGGGTTTGCATGAACACCTTGATCAGGTCGATGGGGATGGCGCTGATTGTGGTCAATGACCTCAGGCTGCGACAGCAAACACCCGAACCTTTCCCCAAACGGAGCGACATTCATGCAAAAGCCATTAGTATCCATCGCCGTACTCAAGGCCAAACCCGGTCAGCAGCAGGCGCTCAAGCAAGGCTTGTTGGCGCTGGTCGAGCCGACGCGCACTGAACCAGGCAACCTCGATTATGTGCTGTTTGAGCTGCGTGACGAGCCAGGTACGTTCTACATGCGTGAAGCCTTTAAGAATCAGGCCGCCCTCGATGCGCACTTTGCAACGCCCTACTTCAAGGAATTTGCAGCAAACGCCAATAGCTTGCTCAAAGAGCCTTTGCAACTGATCTTCCTTGAGCAGGTTTCGAACTGAGGCGCGCTGCAACTAGAACCTCGTGGTTACACGAGGTTCTTCGACCTCATAGTTATAAACGATTTAAGTTTTCGCTACGTCATCGAGCCGAAATTGAATGAGGTGTTAGAAGGTGTACTTAGCCTTCAACGTAGCAGATCCGCCCTCACGGACACCCACATAACCCTGCACACCCAAATCAATGCTCAATGCCTCTTTGGAAGCCAACGGATTCATTGAAACACCTACCTCAAAAATGCCAGTGTTACCACTCAGCGTTGGCTTCTCGATCGCAAGATCATACGCACTGCCCGACACGTCGCCTTTGAACTCATGTTCATAAGCGGCACCTACATAAGGCTTGATGCGGGGCGTGTAGACATAACTGTAACGCCCTCCCACACGAAGACGTGAGCTTTCAGCCGAATCCAAGCGCAACTTGTCGTTACCGATGCTGACCGTATCGCCATCCTGCTTCAACCAGGTGTAACGGCTATAGACATCAACTATTTGTTTGTCATCCAGGTTCAAGATGTAGCCCACACCACCATGAGCGCCATAGTACTTAGATTTACTGTGGTATTGACCGCGCACCGCTTCACCATCGGTTAGGTCGTTGCTGTCAAAGCTGAAGTTCGAATTACCCGAGCGAACCGACCCTTCGACATACAGACCTTCGCGGTTGCCCGTCTTGGACACCGTTGCCTTGGTCGGACCAGTGCCCGCTACATCCAGACGAAACAACGCACCACCACCGGTGTAGCGCACATTTCCCGTACCGTGTACGGCCCCCTCGTTGGTAAAGCTGTTGTAGCTGTCGTAGCTGCCATCACCGTGCTCGACAAATAAGCCCAAGGTCAAAGCACTTTGGTCCTGGAAATCAAGCCCAGTGGCCACACCAAAAATCATATTGAAACCGCGTACTTCAACGTGCGAACCGGTACTGTAGCGGCTGGAGCCACCATTCACCGCTGCAAACGGAGTCAGGTTCAGATCATTGCCATCTTTTTTGCCTTGCTCAAGACTCGACTGTGCAGCGTTGATCCCGTAATCACTGACAAGGTCAGCACCTTGCTTGGCGAAAGCAAGAGAAGCGGCTTTACCTTCCAAGAAAGCTTTTGAGGCCGGATTGCTATGGGCATCGCTATCAATACTCAGAACCAATTCATCTCCAGAAGTCTTCAAGCTGGCATCGTAGACGAGAAAATGCCCTTGCTTGACGTTGTTAGCCGTAAGTGTTGGATTACCCTCTGCTTTATCGATGAGAGTCACAGTGTCCCCTGCCTTTAGACGGTTACCATCGTTTTCCATCGATACGGCGTGCTGGGTGCCATTCAACTGGACGTTATTGGCACCGGTAATCTTTATCAGCGTATCGTTGTTGATTACGTCTTTAGGGAGGATCCAATTATAATTCTCAAAGTTGTAGATTCCTGTCACAGAACCTCTGTAACCGTTTAGGTTAAGGGTGTTGTTGGTGAATGCCCGCTCATTATGAACAGTGCCATCACCATCTACGCTGTACCCACCATAGACGGCCCCGCCGATCGATAGATCGCCGCCTTCTAATGTCACAGTATTGTTTTCTGCCAGGCCTCCAGAACCTGTAGTTCCAGGATTTATAGTGGTACCGCCATCATTAGAAGTATGACCCGCACTCCCGCCATGGCTGTAGCCACCATAAATACTCCCTGTCAGTGATGATTTACCCGAAAGAGTAACAGCGTTACCAGATACAGCGCCTCCGTTACCACCGTTTGCTGAGGCAGCACTGCCCCCCATGACAAACCCACCGGCGCCGCCATTGCTGAGACCGCCGAATACTGCCCCCCCATTTTGGCCACTCAAGCCACTAACTCCAGTAGTTCCTAGAGCTCCACTAGCGCCACCTGCGCCCCCATTTGCGCCTGTCAACGTTACATCTGTCAGAATTATGGTATTGCTGGAGACTGCGCCTCCATTGCCTCCATTTGCAGTGGACAGAACGTTGACCTCATCACTATTATCCCCGCCAGCACCGCCTTCGCTGACGCCGCCGAACACCGATCCGCCACCCTGACCACCGCCACCGCCGCCACCATTAAAAGCGATACCCCCTGCCCCCCCGCTTGCGCCCGTCAGAATAACACCTGTCAGGATAATGCTGTTGACGGAGACACTACCTCCGTCGCCGCCATTTGAGGAGGCAGGAGGTATGGTGGTGGCACCGTTGACGGTTTGCCCGCCAGCTGCTCCGGTGCTAAGGCCTCCGAATACTGAACCACCTCCCTGGCCACCGCTCCCACCACCACCATCGCCAATATTTAAGGTCTCACTACCCTCCCCTCCGCTTGCGCCCGTCAAGGTGACGTCTGTAAGGGTGATGGTGTTACCGGAAATAGCACCACCATTTCCGCCGTTTGCGGACGGAGCATAAGCGGATGATAAAGAAAAGAGTTGGCTGTTCCCCCCCCCGCCGCCGGCACTAAGGCCGCCAAATACCGATCCGCCACCCACACCGCCAGCACCTCCAGCACCACGAACTGAATCAGCTGCACCTGCTCCGCCGGCTGCGCCTGTTATAGTTATGCCTGACAAAATGATAGTGTTGCCCGAAATTGCACCTCCGTTGCCGCCGCTCGTTGATATGGGGTTTGTGGGAGTTGAAATGGTGAAGAAGTCCCCTCCTGCACCGCCGGCACTCAGGCTACCAAGGACTGATCCCCCCCCAAACCCTCCCCTAGAACCTCCTCCGCCTCCATTGCCGACACTTCCGGCGCCGCCTGGCGTAGAAGGCTCAGTGTTAACATCGTTGTTTACGACATTTCGGCCATTAATATTAAGGCCATCACCGCCTGCACTATCCGAACTTGCGGCACCTTGACTGTAGCCGCCGTATACGACATTTTGACCATCAGTACCGGGGTTCCCGCCAGCAGCAAAAGTAGGCAATACAAAAACACCGCTTGAGATAGCGATGGCAAGTGTAGATAGGTTAAACATAGTTCGTTGATACATGAGAAATTTCCTGCGCACCGGATATAGTATATATTTGTTCCCGTTTTTTTTGAGAACCCATACTGCTGCATCCTGCTGCATCATAATCCATTTACCAACAGTGAAATCTAAACAAGTCTGTTAGACCTCAATCAAAGTGATGCTTCATGTCTAACACTTCCGTGCTCTCCACTATAGACGCCCTCAAAGGTTTCGCCAGTTTTTTTTATAAAACGACATGGAGCAGCCAAATTTCATAAAAAAGAGAAAAACACTAAACCAGCCGACACCAATAACACATCAACAAAAAGCTCCATCAACTTATAATACACCACAGACACTAAACTATTCGGAATGAAGACTCAACAACAATACGCTAAACACATAACCCGAAAGCATTATATTCGTTCTGACTTATGGTTTTTATCGATATATTGTTCTTTGATGAAGGATACCCCAGGTGATACCCTTGCATGTAGCTACAGCCTAACTCCTTGGCAATAAAAACATCGCCCTCATCCTCTATCCCTTCAGCTACAACTTGCGCCCCTACATTCTTTAAGTACGCCACCAAATTTAATATCATCTGAAATTTTATTGAATCACGGCGCAAGTCTCGAATCACGCCTTTATCTAACTTTATATAATCAAATATAAAACCATTTATCGCTGCTGCCCGAGGCATCCCAGCACCAAAATCGTCCAAAGCAAACCGCACACCCAATGCTTTAAGCGCCTTAGCAAATTTGAGAAACGCAGCTTGGTCTTCTATTATTGCGCCTTCTGTAAGCTCTACAACCAATCTATTCGCGACTGCGGGGTATTTCTTCAGATCTTTCAGGGCCGATTCCCACCAAAAATCCAGATTAAAGCTCAAAGCAGATATATTGCAGGCAATCACAGCCATTGAATCGCTTTTCAGTCGACCTATAACTGCATTCACCACATACCGGTCCACCAGTCTTATCTGACCGGTTCGCTCAAAAGCGTCTATTGCCTTCTGCGTATCAATTTTGCATAGGTTATCGGAGAACCTTAAAAGGGCCTCACTATAAAAAATCCCCCCCGACATATCATATACCGGCTGTAAATTCAGGCTGCACCCACCCTTTTCCAACGCAGTTACTAGGCGCTGACAGAAATTCATTTCCGCCTCATAGGCTGCCCTCCACTTACTCGTCAGCTGGGGAGGCTTCAGCCTTGTCGGAAAACTGGCTGACTTACTTTGAATTGATGTCAAGCTTCCTGCATCAACGCTACTAGAAACAACTTCACTGATAGATAAAACTGGCATGATGGGTAAATACCTTCCAAAAAAATTGTTAGTGGAAAAAAACAGTAGCAGAGCTTCTGCAAGCAACTTCACTTCAGTATTTCTTGAGCGCAACGAGATCACCATTTCGTCTTGACCAATCGACAAAAAGGAGAAACCAAAAATAAAAATGTTACTCTGAATAAATTCTAAGATTTCCGTACAACATTGACAGCCATACAAGGCACGAATATGCTTATAATTAACAATAAAAATGTGAAGACATACGACCAATTCTTTATTTTCGGGAAAAGCCGCAAAACGCGATTTTTTTTTCATATCAAGTCGAGATCGCTGAAGACATGAGCTATGGTCTCAGCTTCGGTGGCTTACAAAAACAAGGCAGCCAAGGAAGGTGTGTTAAGGGTTCCTTATAGATGTCTACGATTTTCGAGCTCAAGCTTTTCGTGTGCATAGCTCGCCACGGGAGCCTTTCTGCAGCCGCACGCACGCTTGACGTAAGCCCGGCCGCCGCTAGCTTCGCACTGAAGCGCTTAGAGGAACGGCTTCGCACGCGCTTGTTTGCGCGCACGACACGGAATATGCGCCTAACCGACGAAGGGGCCCGTTACCTGACCTGTGTCGAGTCGGCTCTAGAATTGCTGGATGAAGGAGAGAATGCCCTCCTGCAGCGGCTAGACGAAATCTCTGGTGTAATCCAGATAGCGGCGCCTTGCGACCTCGGGAGGCATTTGCTGCTTCCTTGTTTGGAGGAACTCAAAGCGCAATATCCTAAGCTAGTAATTCATCTACTCATCAGCGACAAGCCCAGAGACCTCTATCGAGAACCTATCGACTTGTCTCTTAGGTTCGGCGTTCCAAAAGAGTCGGATCTGGTAGCCCTGCCGGTTTGGGACGAAAACTATCGCGTTGCCTGCGCAAGCCCGGCCTATCTTGAGCGTCATGGAAAAATTTTACGTCCGGAAGATTTGTTAAACCACAATTGCATAACCTATCAGCTTGAGGGCAAACAATATGATTTGTGGACATACTCTAGCGAAGACGAACATATCGAAATCAAGGCACGGGGAGATCAGCGTTGCGATGATGGTGATGTAGTGAAACGTTGGGCGCTGGATGGATATGGAGTAATTTATAAATCTTGGTTAGATGTCGCATTAGACATTAAAGCCGGCAGACTTTGTCATCTGCTTCCGGAGTGGAGAGGAGTGCACGCTCCTTTGTACCTAATGTGTCCACATCGGATGCAGGTCACAAAGACGGTCAAGCTTCTGCACAAACTTTTGAAAGAGAAATGCGCTCTCATAGCAGAACAATGAGCCAAGACAAGCACAGAATCTGCAACAAGCAATTTCGCGTTTCAATACTGGAATCGAGTATCCGTATGTGCGGGACGAGATAGTAAGGACTTTTTAAAGATGTCTACGATCTTTGAACTTCAACTTTTTGCGTGTGTAGCTCGCCACGCCAATCTCTCAGCAGCCGCACGCAGCCTTGAGGTCAGCCCTGCCGCTGCCAGCTTTGCGCTTAAGCGCTTAGAGGATCGGCTGCAGACGCGCTTGTTTGCCCGTACAACTCGGAATATGCGTCTGACCGAAGAAGGGGCCCGCTACCTGGCGTGCGTCGAATCGGCTTTAGAATTATTGGAGGAAGGAGAAAACACCCTCCTACAGCAACTGGACGAAATTTCCGGCGTAATCCAGATAGCGGCACCCTGCGACCTCAGCAGGCATTTGCTGCTTCCTTGTTTGGATGAGCTCAAAGCGCAATATCCTAAGGTGAATATTCATCTACTCATCAGCGATAGGCCCCGAGACCTCTTACGAGAACCTGTTGATTTGGCTCTTAGATTTGGAGCGCCAAAAGAGTCGGAGCTAATAGCGTTACCGATCTGGGAAGAAAGCTATCGTGTTGCTTGCGCTAGCCCAGCTTACGTTGAACGTCATGGCGCTATCTCTAGGCCTGAAGAGTTATTAGACAAAAACTGCATAACTTTTCAGCTAAGTGGCACACATTATGATTCGTGGATGTTCTATCGCGGCGAGGAGACTGTCGAGATCAGAGCCCGAGGTGATCATCGTTGCGATGACAGTGAGATCGTAAAACGTTGGGCACTTGACGGACATGGTGTGATTTTCAAATCTTGGATAGATGTTGCAGCGGACGTTAAAGCGGGTAGGTTGTGTCGCTTACTTCCTGAGTGGCGAGGAGCACACGTTCCCTTATACCTCATGGTCCCGAACCGCACGCAGGTCACGAAAACAGTCAAGGTACTGCACGCACTTTTGACAGAGAGGTGTAAGCTAATCGTAGAGCCATAAGCAACGCAAAGACGCACTCTACGAGAAGCGATGTTGAAGTCCAGCGCTAGGCTGATTTCCGGGCGAGGGAACGGGATAGGAACACTGGGAGGACCATTCGCAACAGTAGTTATTTGAAAAAGAGGAACGACGCGGTCAGCTAGGCGATATTCATCGATCGGCCGAGGAAGGGTGAGTAGGTGCATCTTACGCCAGGCTCCCTCTGCATCTACCACAAAAAGCAGACGTGGTACTTACCAGGGACGTTTTGCGGTGAAGGCAGCCGGGCCGGATGTTGACTCATCCTGTCCGGCCGCTCCTTTTACTTCGGTGTAGAAACTTCTTTTGCGTAGGCCTGACAGGCTCGTAGGGCGATCAATCCTTGGTCGCCTGCATCGGTGATTCCGATAATTCGTTGAGCATGCGCTGGGTCAAGTTGGGCTCGACGGGTTGCATGAACCACGCCGACGGCGCCGGGGGTGGTGGGCACGTTGCAGCCACTGGCTGAATCCGTAGCGTCGAGAAGGACTGACAGCCGCACATCAGCAGTAGCAAGGCGGTCACGCAGTAAAGCCTGGTTGCGCTGGGCATCGGATAATTCCTTGATGTGTTGTTGATCGGAGATGGCCAGGCTCTGTTCCAGAGCCTGGCGCTTGTTCTGCTCGGCACGGGCCTGGGCTGCTGCGGCATTGCTGATCGCTGCCAGGTCCGCCTCGAACTGGGCGCCCTGCTCTGCGTGCATCTTCCCGAGGCGCCAATCCTGCACCTGCCAGGCAGCGCCGAAGCTCGCGGCCATAGCCACCAGGATCAGTAGCACCAGGCCGGCCAGTTTCTGCACGGGCGTCATGCCAACACCCGCAATGCCGTCTGATACAGCGCCAGGCGATCAGCTGCACCATTCGGGATCTTGCCCTTGCTGCCCGTGTTGATGAGACTCCCGATGTTTTGGATGTCGCCGGCGTCGGCCAACGTGTTCAGCCCGTTTACGGACCAGTACCAGGCCGCCGACAGCGCTGCGTATTGCGGCTGCTCCAGCAGCTCGGGGTGATTGATCAGGTCGACGCCCAGGGCTTCACCGCACGCATGATGGTTGTCCTTGCCAGTAATCTGGATCAGGCCGCGCCCTCGGTAGATATAGCCCTCGCCCGACGCCTCAGGGCCATTGCCCATACGGCCGCCGTAGACGGCGTTCCCCATACGTGCCGAACTGCCCGCCAGCTCGGCGGCACGCGGTACCAGGGATCGCCATCGGGAACCCGGGCTTGCGGCATTACCCAAGGCTACGATTCGGTCCGCTCTGTAGTTCAGGCTCTCGACCAGGCGCGTCAAATGGCCGGACTCATGCCCGACTTGGGCGATGAAGGCCGCGATTCGCTTGGGCGTGACGATGCCGTACTTGCTCATCGCAGTATTCAAGACACCGACAAAAAGCCCGGCCTGACGGCCAGCGTTCGGGAGGATCAACAGCAACTGCTGCAGGGTGATAGACATGTTTTCTCCAGGCAAAAAAAAGCCGCCAAATGGCGGCGGTTTCCAGTTAAACGGGGGTTTCAGTGAGTCACGTCAAAGCTGTAGAACCTTGACCTCCTTCGTTTTTTTCGCCTTCTTACCCTTGGCCTTGGCCTTACCCTTTTTGCCGCCATTGCACTCGGCGGTGGTCGACCAGCCGGCTTGGGTGAATACCTGCTCAACCGAGTCGACCAGGTACTCGCCATCAATGCCGACCTTGAAGCCCGTGGCGTTTACCGACCGCTCGGCAAACAGATCGGTACGCCCAGGCATTTCAAGACGAACGCCTGCCGAAGATCGATTGAACGCGGTCAGTCGGGCCTTAGCGGCCTGGGCCGCTGCGGTCTTATTGGGGTAGATATGACGGTCTGTATGCACCGCCGGCAGCCCGTCGGGCGCATCCGTGTTGTCCAGGCTGATCAGCTTCAGCTCACCGCTTTTCTTGTCCTGGTGCTTGGTGGCCACCGCCTTGTGCGTGTTCCGATCCCCTAAGCGGAATTGCCACCGACTGACATCGGCCGGCGTTATGGTGACGGCGCCCAAGGCCTTGCCGCTCGCACTGGTGCCGCCGTCGCGGGTCATGACAATCAACTTCCCATCGGCCACCTTGGCCGTGCAGTCGTGCTGCTTGGCAATACGGGTGATGAAGTTGAAATCAGACTCGCTGAGCTGGTCAGCCCGGGGCACGTTCGTGGAGACGTTGCACACCGGCGTCCAGCCGTTGCGGGCAGCCAGGTCGGCCACGATCTTGGACAGCGGCACGTCTTCCCAGCTACCGCTGCGCACCGTCTTTCCGGTACCGCGCATGTCGCCGGCCTTGCCGCGCACGACGATGGTGTTAGGCGGGCCGGATATCTCGACCTCATCCACCATGTAACGGCCCAGCCGCACCATGGACGTTTCGGCATAGCCCAGGTAGATCTCAATGCCGGCGCCGCGCTTTGGCAGCGCCACGGCGCTATCACGGTCGTCAATGCGCAGCTCAAAGTCATCCGACTCCATGCCGGGCTTATCCGTGGTTTTCAGCAACAACAGGCGATCGTTGATCAGCGCGGTAATGTCTTTACCGTCTGCAACGACACGAAAGCGAGGGGTCATAGATCACCCAGTTACCCCGCCAACGCGGGGGATTGTTGACGGCCGTTACGCGTAACGGGAGGAAAGGACAGCCAGGCCTGGCTAATCCCAAAGCATCACAAGCTCTTCAGTGGGTGCCGGCATGTCCGGCAGGACAATCAGCACACCAGCTCGGTACGGCTGAACCTCATCGGCCAGCCCTTGATTGGCATCGAGCACGGCCTCCACCGTGCCGCTCAGATGGCCGTAGTAGTTGTGACAGATGGTGTCCAACAGATCCCCGTCAGACGTTCTGCATGTCGTCGCCATAGCGTACAAACTCCAGGGTAAAGCCTTGCTTACGCGGGATGCCGCCGCCCAGCAGCGCGCTTTGTTCTTCCTCGACACTGGTCATGCACCAGGTGCCCAACACGTCTCCGTAGCCGGTGGTCAGCGTCATGGGCTGCAACTTGCCACCCAGGGTTCGCAGGGTGTCCAGTTGCTTGATGCCGCCCCTGAAGCCCGGGAAGACGGCGCCCTTCAATGTCAGCTTTTCGTCCCCCATACCGATAGCCTGCTGCGCTGGTCGACGCGTCAGGCGCTCCTGAGAGGCCCAGCGGAAAGCTGTCGAGCGCCGCAATTCATCGAAGGCCGCCGTGTCCAGGTTGAAGAAGTACGGCTGCTGTTTCGGATCACGCGGCTGCATGATCATCAGGTGCGGGAAGGGTTTCACCGCCTCCGGCGCCGGTGTGGCATCAGCAGCAAAGGCCCCAGTCGGGAGAATGCCCGACAGCGAGGGGCTGACCTTGCCGGCGATATTGTTGATCGCCGTCGCAGCTCGCCCGGCCTGCTCGCTCAGCGCACCCAGGCGCTCATCAATCTGAGACGCCGCCCGGGTGGCTGCGCTGTACACCGAGACCACCTGGCCGACCTTCGCCTGGGCTGCTGTCACCCCACGCATAACGCGCTGCAGCTTCTCGCCAATGGCCGGCCCCACAAAAGGGACGCCCTCCAGCTCAGAAGCCGCCCCGCTGAGTTCACTGATTGCGCCGTCGACCGGCCCAATCATCCCATCCAGGCTACGGCGACCAGTCTCACCTGCCGCCGCCAAGGACTTCACACTTGCTTGCAGCTGCTCCATGTAGCCCATAAGTCCCCCAGGTCAAACGTGCGCATCGTCGTAGAGCTTGCGGCTCTCCAGTTGCTGAGTGATTTCTCGCTGATGCCGATCAAGGTACGGCTGTAGCTCACGGGCAAGCTGCGCAGGATCCTTTACATCGCCCTGTACCGTCAGATGTAGGGGCGCGTTGATATCAACCTTCTGCTCGATCTTCGGCGCCGGCGGTTTTGGCGGTACCGCCATCAACGAAACCGCAGCGGGTGTGCTCGATGCCGGCGGCGAAGCCAGCGAACGAACGACGTCACCACCCACCGGCCCCGGCGTCTTGACGGCGCCAGGCATCAGCAGAGGGCCAGCGCCATTGGTTTTAGGCGCAAAAGACGCCGCGATATCAGCCATCACTGGCGGGATATCCTTGCCGGCATTGGCCATCATCAGCGGCCCCGCATCGGGCATTTTTTTCAGCCCGTCGTCACCGCCAAACACCGCTTTCCCCAGGTAGCCGCCCAGCGCATCGCCGCCCATGCTGCCCAGGTACGCGCCCAGCAGCCCGCCGACAACAGTGCCGATCACCGGTATCGCCGAGCCAATCGCAGCACCGGCCGCAGCCCCGGCAAGCGTGCCTGCCAAGCCCCCGGCCGCCTCGCCATACCCTTCCGCCTTTTCGTCCCGTGTGGTGGCATTGTCGTAGGTATCTTTGATCTTGAAACCGGCCTCAACGACCGCCAACGCGGCGATTCCCTTCACCGCCATACCGACCTTGCCACCCTTCCCGCCCCTCCCCCCTTTACCGTCTTTGCCACCACCGTCCACACCGGCATCCAGGCCACCCAAACCGCCTGCAGGAAGGTTAGTCACGATGACCTTTTGCGGGATATTCGGGTTGCCCATCAGCGACCCACGGCCGATGTTCAATAAACCCTTACCGATCTTGAGCGCGCTCAACGCCGCGCCCAACGTGACAGCACCGGCCGCCACACCGGCAATCACCGCCGTTACGGGCTGGTACTTGTTGGCCAGGTCAGCCAGTGCATAGCCAACTTTGCCCAGACCATCCGCGACTTTGTCAGTCAGCGGCCGCAGACCATCGCCCAGGCTGATCATGGATGCCTCCATGCCCGCCGTAGCCGTCGACCATTTGCGGTTAGACGTCTCGCGCGCCTTGGCAGCATCCGCCTCGATCTTGGTCTTACCGTCGGTGTCCTTGATCGTGACCATGTCGGCCTTGATCTTGTCGCCGTATTTGATCTGCGCGAGCAAGCCCGCACTGGCGCTCTGATCGCTGACAATGTTGGCCAGCCCGGCCGCCTCAGTCAGGGCCACCATGGCCTGCTGTTCCTCGGCACTGCCATCGGCGGCCGCCTTGATCTTGGCCTTCAGGGCCTCGATCTTTTTGGCCTTTGCCGGATCCTGACGTTTGATCATTTCCTGACTGAGCATGATGAAAGCGTCAACCGGGTTGGCCGCCTTGCCGCTTTTCGTCGCAGCCAGGATCGAGCCGGCCAGGTCGTAACCCTCTTTGGCAAAACGCTCCTGGCTGGTACTGCTGATCACCGCGTTCAACAAGTTGTTCATGTTGGTCGCAGCGGCCGCAGAGTCCTGGGTTTGCGAGTATTGCGACTGCAAGCTGGCACCGAGGAAACGCACTGCTTCGGGGCCTTCCATGCCCAGGCGCTTGATGTTACCGAGCATGGACGGCAGATACCGAGCCATGTCCTTGGGACCGAAGGCGCCGATATCCCCCGCTGCAGCCACCTGGCCAAGCATGCCGGCCATGTCCTCTTTCTTAACACCCGCCTCTTTGAAGGAGTTGATCAAGGTGGCAATGGTCTCGGCTTCCATGCCCTGGCCGTCGATCAGGTCAGCAATCTGGCCGGCGTATTCGCTGGCCTCCTGCCAATCAACGCCTTTTTCAATCAGACCACCGACCGCCTTGGCCAGCAGCTGGCGACTCATGCCTTTGTCGTCCGCAATGGTCGAGACCATTTCGGCCATCTTGCCTTCGTCTTCAGTGCCGGCGGTGTGCGCCCACAGCGACATCTGGCGCACCTGCGCCTGATAGTCACCGGAAATCTTGGTAGGAATGGCGACGGCCGCCGACAGCGCCGTGGCCTGGCCGAGCGAGCTTTTCAGCCCATCCTTACCCTGCTTAAGTTGAGTGTGGCCTAGCGCCTTAAGCTCAGCCCCACGGGCCACTTGGCCGAGTTTCTGGTACTCGTTTCGCAACTTGCTGACCTCAACGCCCTGATCCTTGAGGGTTCTGAGGTTTGATTCCAGCTTTTTCAGCAGACCGTCCGCAGAGGCCGATCCGGTGTCATGGGCTTTTTTCCACTCATCACGCAAGCGAATGGTGTCGCCGATAGTGCTTTGCAGTACCCGGGCCTTGGTGCCCTGATCACTGAGTTTCTTGATACGCCCTTCAACGTCCTTGAAGGCCGCGCCAACGGTTGAACTGATAGCGCCGCCGATGACTACGCCGAGCGCCAGGTTGTTCGCCATGGGGGGTCACTCCGAAAAGGTCCAGGCGGCTCACTCCTTGAGCCACCAGATCATCGTCGAGAAAGACATGGCTTCGATTTCGCTGGCCGAGAAAGAAAACTCCCGGGCCAGGCGCTGGGCCAGCTTTCTCTGTATTTCTTCGTTAAACCCGGTCCTCGCGCACCAGGCGAAAATAGGCGGCCTGCAGGCGCTTGTAATCACGCACGCTCAGCTCACACAGATCATTCGCACCTGCATCGGTCAGGCTAGCGAACAGAATCATCTCGCTTTGATCTTCATCGTCCGGGCAGGCCTTGGTCGCGTGGCGGACCTCTCGGACGGTTGGGGAGCGCATGACCAACTGGTCGGTGTCGACCTGATTCACTTTGACGATCTTGGACAGCTTGATGGTTGCCGAGTCAACGGTGATCGTCAGCCACTCTGGAATTTTGTCGATTTCTTTAGCCATGGGTAGTTTTCCTTAAAGGCCGAGGTCACGGCGAACAGCCGCGAGTTGGTCAACGCCGTTGATGACGCGTACCGCGTTGACAGGGTCGATTTCGAACATCCGAACGCCAGCGACTTCCAGCTTGTAGTAACTGACACTGACGGCGTACTTGAACTCAGCGTCGCCGCCTGGCTTCCACTCGCCCGAGTCCAACTCCGAGACCATGCCGCGAATGGTGGCGACCACCGCCGTGGTGGCCCCCTTCTGCCCCTTGAACGAGCCACGGAAAACGGCGTTGAACGCCGTCTGATCCGCCAGGCCGAAAAACTTCATCGACTCACGGCGCACGCCCTTGGTGCTGAAAGACGCCTCGAGCTTTTCCATGCCCTGATCCATATCAATGGGGGCATCCATGCCGCCGCCCTGGTACTCGCCGGTTTTGATTTTCATCTTGGGCAAGCTCAATGTCGGCACGTCGCCGGCAAAGCTCATGCCGTCGACAAACATGTTCATCATGAACAGCGTTTGGGGAATCATGGACATTGCGAAGCCTCCTTAGGCTTTGGTTTCGATGACTTCGGTGATCCACTGATTCGTGACTTCAACGAGGAAAGTGGGGTTCTCAGCCGGCGGCACGTCGGTGAAACGGATGCGCCAAAAGACTTTGCCCTGCTCCAGCTGACTGGCAGTGTTCAGCTCGTCGTCCGGGAACACTTCGAAGTTGATCACCGCGCCCTGCTTTTTCAGGTCGCGCATGAAGTTCTCCAGGCCTTCAGTCACGTCGCTGACGTAGGTCTTGGTGATCGAGCGGTCAACCGCCCACTTGTGCCCGTAGAGGATCGCGTCCATGACGATATCCTGGGTACGCACACGCGTGACAAAGGCCCACTTTGGATCGCTGGAGCAGGTACGGTTGCCCCACAGGCGGTAGCCATCGTCGCGAATGATGGTGGTGATGTTCGCGTTGTTGAGCAGGTTGGCCCGGCAAGTTGCGTCGCCGTCCAAAAACTCAATCGGGCGCGTGGTACCGGTGATGCCGACAAACTCCTTGTTCGACGGCGAGGCCCAAAAGCCGTATTCGTTATCGGTCCAGGCGAACAGGCCAGCCACCCAAGCCGACGCTGGTGCGTCAACGGTTTCACTGAGACCGGTGTCCCAGGTCTGCACGCCAGGATCCACCAGAAACACGCGCTTGCTGCCGAAGTTTTCGGCGTAGGCAATGGCAGCCTCGTCGGTGGTGTTCGGGCCATCAACGATGGCGAGGCCGCGCAACTTGCCGGCGAGCGCATCGAGCGACGTGGCCACGGCCTGGGTCGCGCTGTGACCCGGGGTAATCAGCAAACGGGGCTGAGCATTGAAACGGCTCTTACCGTCAAGCAGCGCCTGCATGCCGGTACGCTGACCATCCGCCAGAACGCCACCGATGATGGCAGAGGTCTGCAGCGCGGGCGTGGCCAGCTTCTCGACACCGCACGCCACGATCACCGCCTTGGCGCGCATGTAGATCGCCTTGATGGATTTGGTGATCGCCGCGTCCTCACCCCAGGCCGCCACCGCTTCGCTTTCGCGGGTGATCAGCAGCACCTGGTTAGGCTTGGCAGTCACCTTAGGCCCTGGGGTAAAGGTGTCGCACAGACCGATGATCGAGGACGACGGCACCGCGATAGGCCGCGCGCCGGTGTCCACGTTAGTGACGGTCACACCGTGAAAGAAACTCATAGGGCAATCTCCAGAAACGAAAAAGCCCCGCATAAGCGAGGCCGTGGGTTGTTCGTGTTACGCGTAACGGAAAAGAAAACGCCCCGTCAGTGCGGGGCGTTATTGGATTTGGTCGGCGATCCAGGCCGGTGCGACGGGGCGAAGCGCACTATCCGGGAAGTCCGGCGATTGCGGCCAGTCGCGCAGGGACTGCATGTACACCAGGAGTTCGTTGAACTGCTCTTTTGTAAGCGTGGTATCACTGCCGATTTCGGACTGGTCACGATGACGCTCGCGTAACCACAGCAGCGACGACAGCTCACCGTCGCGCCACTCCCGCTCCTGCGCTGCGACATTCGGGACGGCAGCGTTACCAGCAGCGAGCGCCAATCCCTCCGCTTCACTGATTGGGGTCTGCCCTTCTCCCGCGCTCGAAACGAACCTGTACGCATACACGTTCCCCACCGCATCTTTAAAATAATGCATTAGGTGAACTCCACAAAGGTGTTGATGGTGTAGCTGCCTGGCGGAATTTTATACGTCCCGTTGGCCGGGACAGCGGTGACCAGCGCGAGACTCCAACCGGCAGTTGGATATGACGAACCGAGGACAGTTTTTCCGTCAACCACCAGCCCAGCGGTCTGGTTTGCAGCCGTACTAGTCAATCCAATGCTCACCAAGATCGGAACGTCCCTCTCGTTGCGATACTCAATATTGATCGCCCGTGCGGCCTTAACATCAGTTGAAGTTTTGAAAAGCTGGGAGAGCTTTGCTGAAAATCCATGCATCTCTGCCGCAAGCGCCGCAACGTCAATATTTCCCTGATTGATCGGTGCGTTCCAGGCCTTGATACACCACATAACCGAGAGGTTGCGCGGTCGTGTTGCGCCATAAGTAATTTCGGAGTTGTCGGCTAGGGCGTTGACCGATCCCGCGTTACCGACTGCTACGGCGCCCGAAGGATAAAGCGCCGCTTGCGTAGCGTCATAGCCCAAATCTGCACGGCCATTTTCGCCAGTTGATGGCGTCACACCAGAGCGCTCGCCACACACCCCGTAAGAGGGGCCAATATCGAACGAGTGAACAGAGCCCTTTTGCCAAGTGCCAATACCCCTGCCCGCATCTACGCCCCGACCGTGATCCCAGCCCCGCAGGAACTCGCCGCGCGACTCAGGCAGGCGGAAGTTGCCGGCGCCCTCGTCGCCCTTGTTGAATGCACCGCCCAGGAACGTCGCCAGGTCTGGATACGTCGCAACGCTTTTGACGCTACCGTCCAGCTCCAGAAAGCCCGGCGCAACTTTGTCTACCGGGAAACCAATCATCGAGCCCACCGGCAAAGCCGAGGCCTGGGCGATCATTGCCGTGATTTGGTCCTTGGTATACGTGTCGGTGATGCCATACCCCGCCAACGTGGTCGGGTTAGATCCAGAAACGAAAACGCCGCGATCATTGACCGTGACCTTGGTGTAGGTGCCAGCAGGCTTGTTTGCCGGCAGAAGGCCGTTAACCGCCTCATCGACATACTGACGCGTAGCCAGCACCACCGCCGGGTCGATTTTCAGCTGAATGTTCGAGGTGCCGGTGGTGATGATGTGCATACGCACCACCTGATTGCGCCCCGAGCCCTGGGCCAGCACTGGCTTGTAACTCGGCGGCGCGTTGGCCACCGCAGAAAACACACCGTCCTTGTCCTCCAGGGCCAACTCGCGCACCCACCAACCGCCCACGTCGGGCGGCAACACCACCTCGGCAATCAGCACATTGGCATCCGTTGGAGATACCCGCAGCTGATTGATCTGCGCGCGATAAACCTGATTGACCAGCTTGGTCTGCGAAGGACTGGGCACCGGATCGGTGCCGTTGGCATCGCCGATCAACATGTAACGCGGCTCCCACGGAATACCCAGGGCATCGCAGTTGGTCTTCTTGGCGGCCCCCTGCGTGGTGATCATGCCGCCAAAAATAGAATTCTTATCAACCATGTGAGTACACATCCAGTTCGTCGAGGGTGTATTCGCTTACGCCTGCATGGCCTTGAATAACCACGTCGATATCGGGGTTGGCCCAGGGGTAAACGTCGATTTCATCACCGTCATAAACAGCGAAGCCGGTATAGGCGTCAGCGCGAGTTTCGAGCGTTATGTCGAGCCCGGTCAGATGCCGGCTCACGGGCTTGGCGTCGTCAATCAGGCGCTCCAGCTCACTGAACATTTCTTCAGTAATGCCGGTGTCAAGTACGCCGACCCTCAGGGCGAACGTCGCCGGCGGTCCTTCGGGCACCGTCTGCCACCACTCGATCACCTCCAGCAGATAGCCAAGCGGCTCCACCACGCGGCGCAGCGCGCCGATGGTTCCCTTGCGTGAGTGGATATAAAACGACGCCCGTACCGCATTGCGCTTGGCCGCCTCCGTCCAACGATCATCCCAGCGATCGACAGACCAGGCCCACGCAAGGTGGGGGAGCAAATGAACGGGGCAAGTCATGGGGTTGTAGAGCGAGCGCAGGGGAATCACGGTTTGATCCGTGCTTGCCGCCTCAATCGCCCGCTCCAGCTGAGTGCTATTGATCGGCAGTAAGCTCTTCATGTCACTCCCCCAGCGTGACGCTGTAGCCAGTGCAGAAGGCCGCCTGCGCCTCTGTAGGGGCCAGATCCTGCCACCCGGGCAGCTCAACGCGTGAAACCCCAGGAACGTGCACCTGCGCGTCCACAGCTGAGCGCGCTACCTCGACACCCAAGCGGCGGCGCGGATTGATCCAGGCGGCGAGCCGCCTTTCCGCCTCAGCGAGCGCCACGGCGCTTTCAGGCCCTGGGCCTTTCATGTACAGCACCGCGTCGACGCGGTACGGCAACACCTCGGCGCTTTGCACCGTGACCCGATCACCCAGTGGCCGAACGTTTTCATCGTTGACCGCCGCCGCGACCACCGCCAGCAATTCAGGGCTGACCGTCCCATCACCCGACAAGCCCAGCACCGTTACCGTAACGCATGCCGGCGCCGGGCTTTCAGCGGACGCATCCGCCACCAGGGCCGAAGCGTTGCGGGCATGCAACTTGTAGCTGTTACGCGGGCCGGCCGTCGTCAGGCCCTCGTAGGCCATCTGGATCCGTTCGCGGTAGGCATCGTCACCTTCTGTGATCTTCTCCACCGGCGGCACTGCGCGCAGGTCTTCCGCCTGGATCACCAGGCGCGGCGTGTTGACGTTCGCCCCAAGCTGATCGAGGTCGCCACGAATCGCATGCGCGAGCATCAACGCCTTGGCTGCATCGTTTACCCGGGCGCGATCACCAATGCGCGCATAAGCACCGGCTTCCAGCAACTTGACCACCGGATCACTCTCAAGGGGTGCACTCCAGTTGTCGCCCATGAAGTCACGAAAGACACCGAGCGATTCCGTGTAGACCTCTTCAAAGTCCAGGGGCTCAAGCACGTCCGGTGCCGGTAACTCCGACAGGTCAACGATACTCATACACTTACCTCCAGCAGTACGCTTTCGCCCAGGTAAACACCGGTGACTTGAATCTTGATCAGGCCGCCCAGGACAGAAATGGCCTGCACGCGTTCCAGCTTCAGGCGGGGCTCCCAGCGGCTTAACGCCCTGCTTGCCTCGGCCTGAACAGCCCCTTTCCAGCCCTCGTTAACCGGCAAGTCCACGTAGCGGCGCAACTTGCTGCCGTACTCTGGCCGCTGCCGGCGACTGCCCAGCGGAGTGCTCAAAATGTCCCCGATGCATTGCCGCAAATGCGCAAGGCCCGAAATGGGCTGGCCGGTGTGGCGGTCCATTCCGATCATCTAGGTCACTCCTGCAGCAGTTCGAATTCCTCATGGGCCTTGAGGTATTCCAGCGCCTCGGCATCAGCCGCCGGTACCGACACCTGCGCCTTGAAAACCGCCAGAGGGCGGCCGCTGTCGGGCAGGATCAGGGTGCGCGAGGTGTAGAGCTTGTCGCGAAACGTTGAGCCTGGCCCAGCGCCGGCAACGGGTATTTCAGAAGTCTTAGCCATGGTTTCCCCCGGGCACAAAAAAGCCCGCACGCGGCGGGCCTGTGAAATTGAATGACTAGTGTTTGTGGTTTGCGCTGTTACCGCCGGCGTCAAGGATCTTGCCGGCACTGGTGATGTCTTTCACCGCATGCAAGGCGCCCAGGACAGAGACGTCTTTCGTGACGGACAACGAGCCTTCGATTGCCACGTCTGCAACCAACTTGACGTTGGCAGTCGTGACCGTCACCGCGTTATCCGTAACGACTGCCTCGGTCGCCCCTACCTTGATGCGCACGGTACCCGTGGGCAACGTGATGGTGTAGCTCTTGGCCTTCCAGTCATAGACCAGGGAGCCGCCATCATCAAAACGCCACACCTCGACATGATCACGGTTATCCGGCGGCGCACCGGCACCGCCGTACAGCCCTGGAACAAACGTGCCCATCCCTGCCTGGCCGCTGGGGTTGAACAAGATCCCCTGCTCGCCCAGGCTCGGCGCGCGCCAGTGCCGGGCTTGGCCTGCCGCCTGGCTGTGCCAACGCACCCAGGCGCTGACCCAGTCACCCGACTTGACCCGCACCGCTGGGGCCATCAGGTCCACCCCTACCACCACGCATGGCATCACCATCGCCGCGATCATGCGGTCGTGTTCGCCCTGCGCCCAGCTCATGGCGCACCACCCGGGTGATCACCCGCACGGTATGCCTCCAAATTGAGTTTGAGCATGCTCGGCTTCTCTTCAGGGAAAGGCCAAACCTCCAACCCCAAATAGACCTGCTGAGTCCACTCGACCACCCACACGATATAGCCATCCAGCTCTGGCTTGGTCCAGTCCTGCGTGGCTCGCTCAAATTGCGCGACGTTGACGTCAAGGCCCCAGCTTTGCTGCCGGAGCAGCACTGCCAGTTGCGACACCAGGTGCACCGCCTGCTCATGATGATTGGGCTGGATCGGGTCAACGATGATCCGGGCCTCAAACTTACAGACCAGGCTGGACTCGCCGGTACCGATATCGGTACCCGGCTCAAACTCGGCCATTTCGAGAAACACCGAAGGCAACGGGATGCCTTGGTTTTCCTGAATATCGGGCCAGAACACCACCGTTTGAATGCCCGACAGATGCTCCATCAGGTGTTGCTCGATAGCCTGGTACAGCTGGCTCAGGCTGAACGGCTCATCGGACATTAGCGCTCCCCTTCAGATACTTTTGCAGTTCGTAGTTGAGCTCTTGCTCGAGGATTACCAGCAACTGTTCATCGGCGCGTTTGATCCACGCCTCAAAGTGCGGCCGGGCCTGCTCCAGTGACACCTTGGCTTTCGCCAGAGGAAAGCGGTTGTCGTTTTCCTCAACGAAACCACTGCGCCGACGGCCCTGAGTAGCCTCAGGGTAATCATCGCTGCTGAAGTGCTTGCTCGCAGTACGGATCCAGATATCGGCACTGTTGCCGTACACCTGTTTGTAAAACGCACCCTGATACCGGCGCCCTGCTACCGACACCCCCCGGCTGGTCTGACGCACCCGACCGATGCGGCTGGCCTCGATCGCGTTGAGGCCGAACCACAACTTGCCGCGCATCGCACCGCCGCTGGTGGGGTAAGCCCGCAACCGTTGCCGGACGGCGCCAATGGCGATGCGCTCTTGCTTACCCACTGCCCTGGCGATATGGGTACGCAGCCACCCAAGGGTTTTGTTGATCGCTCGCCGCTGTGCAGCAGCTGCTGCCTTTGGCACCAGCCGGCCGAAGTCCTGAAAGCTCTTCAGGTCTGCCTGCGAAGGCTGAATATTGATCAATCCGCCGTCGCGCTTCTGCTGTGCGTAGCTGCCGACACTCATGGACGCTTCCTCAAGATCAGGGCAACCAGACCATCACCGCCGGGCTCCAGTTGCAGCAGGTCATATTCCCCGCCGCCGTCCAGAACCGGCAGATCGACGGTGACGCGCAGGCCTTTGCTCAGGCCGCCCGAGTCACGTACGCGTATCTCAAAGCGCGGCTCTCGGATGGCCGTTTGGGTCTTGCCAAACTGCGGCGCCTTCCATGGAGCCATGAACATGCCCAGCACCGGCTCGTCGCGACCTTCGATCTGGGCGGAGTCGCCCAGGGTTTCGAAGACCACGTCGTCGATGTCCTCGATCAGATCGCGAAACGCCACGATCAGAGTTCCAGCAGGATCTGCGCCAGGGGACGCGTGCACAGATGCAGCGGATTGGACTGGGCTTCACCTGCTACACCCTTGCTGAAGGGCAGCGGCTCGATCTTGCTGTAGTACGGGATGCCTTGAGTGTTGACCGTTTCCATGTAGTCAGCCGGTGCGAACGACGAGATGTACAGGTCAGGTACACCTTCGGGAATCAGCAGAGCCTTATCGTCGTGGACGAACGAAATGCCGGCCACCTTGCCGCGATAGCGCTCCCAGACGATCCCGCCGAACTCGAAGCTTTCCCGGGCATCGCCACGCAGGGCGGCGGCCTGCATAGTATTGAGATAGGTGTCTTTGACCGACTTGTGGACGATCAGCTTGTTCCAGAAGTTCTTACCGCAGAAGGCGCGAGAGCCAGTGCTGGTAATGCTGCCCAACGCCTCTTCTTGCATGTCGAGCGCTTCGCCGGCGCGCACACGCAACTCAGTGTCCGGGTTGCCCAGGCCCATCGGCAATTTCTTGCGCTGGACGCCGAAGGTTTTATAGATGTCCAGCAGCACGGTCTTACCGTCAGCATCCAACACCTGGCCGTTCAAGGCCCCCATGCGCTGGAATTCGTGAGTGGCATCCAGCTGACGGCGAGCCTTTGCCAGACGCTTGTTGACCACATCCTGCACAGACTGCAACTCGGTACGCGAGCCAAAAGCGCGAATGCCCTGGATCTCATCAGCCTTGATGGTGAAGCGTTCCGGCAGGTGCACGGTGTTGAAAGGGATCAGCTGACGCTTGGTCGCGCCGACTACCAGGCCAGAGGTACCGCGTTCACCCGCTGGCACCAGGGCCAGAGTGTCGCCGTCCTTCTCGATTTGCACGGTGATCGTGCTGATGCCCTCTTCACGAAACAGGCCAAGGCTGCTGATGCGGCCCGGCAAGTATTCCTGGTCATTGATTGCAGCGGTCAACGAGGAGACGCTGAATGCATCGTCTTCAAAAATGGCGATATCGGCCATGGGGTACTCTCCAGAAACAAAAAATCCCGCGCTCGGCGGGATGGATAAACAGGGTGATCGTCTTAACGGACGATGATGGAGTGGGCGGCCAGAGCCTTTTCTGCAGCGAGATCGAGCCCGGTAAGATGAACTTCGCTCACTTCGGCATGACGCACCACTGCGCGGCCGCGCCGAACCACTTCGGACTCACCCAGCGGGCCGTACAAGATCGCCACGGCGTTCTCGGTACCGTCTTCTGCCGTGGGATTGTAGGGTGCGAATTCGGAGGTGGCCGTGATCAAACCGAGGATTTGCCCCGGCTCCAGCGCAGCGCCCGCAGCGACGTTGATCGCTTCGCGGGAAATGGTGCCGTTACCCTCAGACAGCAGGAACTCGCCTGCGTGCATCGATTCAGTTTTCATGCTCTTGCTCCTTTCGAGGTTCCGTTCTGAGCCGCCTGACGACTGCTCCAGATTGCGTGGGTATCGACCTGCTTGGCCTTGATCGTGGGTTCGGGGTCACTGTCCAGCGGCAGGCTGTTGTTGATTTCAAAGCCGCCGCCACTGCCCACCAGCTTGTCGAACAGTCGCGCCCTGACTGCGGCTTCGTCCAGGCCGGCGGTGATGAATTCACCGGCCAGCTCGGGCAGTCGTGCGGCAACGCAGAGGCCGTGCAACGCTTTCGCATTGGTAAGTGCCGCCTGGATCACCGCTTCGCTTTCGAGCTTGGTTGATGCCAGCAGCGGTTCCACCAGGTTGCTGATGCCTGCTGCAGCGCACCCTTGCGTGACCATCAGCGCCAGTTTTGCCGCGTCCAACACGGGAGCCGGCACCGGTAGATCGTTCGACTCTGGCAGTTCCACCTCTGGCTCTTCATCCAGCTGGGCGAGCAGTTCCGGTGGGGCATGCTGAAACCGCTGCAACACGCTGCCCTGGCCGAGACAGGCGCTGACCTTGAGGCCATCGCCCACTTCGTCGGCCAGGCCCAATGCCACCGCTTCGTTGGCCGTGAGCCAGGTTTCAGCGTTGACCATGCGCCGCAGCTCGGCTTCGTCGATGTCCGGCGCCTTGGCCTTATAGGCCGCAATGATCGCTTCCAAGGTCTGGTCCAGCACATCGGCGACGCGGCGGAAGTCTTCCGCATCACCGCCGGTGAAAGTGTAAGGGTTGTGAATCATCAACATCGCGTTGGCAGCGATCACCACCCGGTGAGCGCCACATACCGCGACACTGGCAGCGCTCGCCGCCAGGGCATCAATACGACCGGTGCAACGCTCGCCCAAGCGCGACAACGCGTTGTGGATCGCCAGACCGTCAAACAGGTCACCGCCGATACTGTTGAACGCAACAATCACCGGTGACACGCCGTCATCCATGGCGCGCAGATCCTGCACGAACTGATTGGCCGTAACGCCCCAAGCGCCGATCTCGCCATAGACGAAGATCTCGATGTTGCGCTGCTCGGCTTCGCCGCTGGCCTGGAGCGTGTACCAGCTCTTATCCGCGACGGTGACCTGCTTACCAGCTTTGTCGTAAACGCGAGGTTTTGCTTTTTTGCTCATGGTTGTTCCTTGTCATCAATCGTCTCGATGGCTTCAAGAGTCGTGTAGTTGAGTCCGAGGTGTGTCGCCCTGGCGAGATCGGCGGCGTTTTCCGCGTCGACCGTTTCCGCGTCGTAGCCCGTGCGCAGCACCATCTCGCTGCGCGACGCAAAGCCTGCCTTCACTTCCATGCTCCGCGCCTGTACGTCCTGAACCGGCTGGATGTAGGCCCAGCCTTGCGGTACCCAACGGGTGCGCAGGTATTCGCGACGGCGTTGCGCGTAGTCCCCAAGCACCAGGGCACCGGACAATACCGCCATGTCCATCCAGGCCGCCCGCACCGGGCGACACAACTGATGCACGTACACGCCAAATTGCAGCTGCTCCAAACGACGCCGGAACTCGTTGAGCACCACCCGCAGCGCTCGGTCGTTAACCTCGCGCATGTCGCCGGTGAGGATCTCGTAAGGCGTGCCCGAACCCGCCGCCGCAGCCATCAGCTGCTGCCGCATAAAATCCGGGTAGTTGTTGCCGGCATCTGGTGGCTTGGAGAATTCCACCTCTTCACCTGGCCCCAGCTCCTGCATGGTGCCGGGCTCCAAGGCGACCATCGGCGTGAAGCCGTCGCGGTCGACATTCAATGGCATGCCAGTAACGGGATCGCGAGGCTGCTGCGTTGCCTCCGGTGCCGGGCGCTTGATGAAGCCCGCGAACAGGTTCGCCACTTCCTGCCGGAACAGCACCGCGTCGTCGTAGTTGTCCAAGCTGCGCAGGCGCTTCAGCACCGGGGCCAAACGTGGGACGCCGCGCAACTGCCCGGGCTCCATCGGTTCGAAGATATGCAGCACCTGTGTTGCCGGTACGCGCACCAACTGGTTGTAACCAGCGTTCAACGACGACGAGTCGCGGGGATGCGATAGGTACATGTAATACGCCACACGCTTGCCCGCCGGGTTGAACTCGATGCCGGCGCGGATCACGTTACCGTTTTTGGCCATCTCGAATTTATCGTGAGGTACAAATTCAGGGGCCAGCGCCTGCAGCTGCAGCGGCACTGCCAAACCTTCGCTCGGGCTGCGGGGTCGCAATCGCACAAAGCATTCACCAGCCGTCTCCACGGTGCGTGCCACCAGGGCCTGCATGCCGTAGAAGTCGGTAAGTTCATCGGCATCCGCCTCATCCACCCAGTCGTCCCACAGCTGCTGCATCAGCTTGCGCAGTGCCGCGTCGTCCGTCGTTGGCCTGGGTGTAATGCCGGTGCCGATCAGGTTGCTGACGCGCTTGTCGATGACATTGAACGCATAGGGGTCATTGCGCACCGCCGCCCGCGAGCGAGCCCGCAGGTTGCGCAAGGCCGGGGTGTTGATGCTGTTGATGCCGTTGTCGGTGGCCTCCCAACTGGCCGAACGTCGGCCCTCCCCGGCGCCTTCGTAACTGGCCTTGATGTTCGACGGCAGCAAGAATCCGTTACGGGTAAGCGTCGGATAATGTCGTGCCATTAGAGTCCCTTGCCTCCGTGGGTAAGCCGAACCACGCGAGAGCGCGGCCCGGCGGCGTTGGTCAGAGAGGTGCGGATCTCGTCGCGTGCCTTGAGCAGTTCGTCGATGGAGCGGTACTCCACCGTGCGATCGCTGTAGCGCACGGTCTTTTCACCGCGTGCAATGGCGCGCTCGATGACTTCGAGGTGCTTCGGGGTAAACGACATATCAGCGTCTCTTCAGGTAACCGCTGGTGGAGCTGCGGCGTTGTTGTGGTGCAGCGGGTCGCGGTTGGGCCTCTGGCGCTGCAGGTGACGGCGCAGGTAACGACTGACGCGCCGCAACCGGTGCAGGTGTTTCGTCAGCATTGACGCGCTCGCCTTGTACGGGCTTGACGCCCAACACATCGTCGAACAAACCAGACTGAGCCAGCGCTTGGCGGACCCGCTCCCAGTCGTGTTCCTGGTAGCGATTGATGCCCAGGTAATGCGCCATTGCCAGGCAGTAAACCATCAGGTCGAGCGCTTCGTTGCGCTCGGCCTTGCCCTTGACCCACTCGATACGCTTGTAGCCTTTGACGTACCGGGCGACCTTGCGCTCGGCCACGCACTGGGCGAAGAACTCGTCCGGTAGGTCGTTGGCAAAGTGCAGCGAGCCAGGCCCGTCCTCGAAGGCGTAGCGGTTGTAGATCCAGTCCTTCGCGGTGTCGGTACCGACAAACCACAGCTCGGCGCCGCCGCGCTCGGTCTGCCCCTTCCAGGTCACGTCGACCATGGACGGGCGCTGAGCGATCACCGGTCTGCCGGGCTTGCTCGCGCCCTTGATGGCGAAGATGTTTCGCCAGCGCCGCACACGGCAGAACTGATAGACCTCGTCGGTGTGATGACCGCCGGAGTCAACGCCCGTCGCCAGGATCGCCAAGGCGACACCACACGGGTGCCGGTATCGGGCTTTGAGCTTTTCATCCAATACCGCCCAGGTGCGCTCGTCGGCAGGGTCGCCCCAGATCACCTGGTGGTCGACCACCCAACGCTCCATACCGACGCCGAAGCCCATCACCATCAGCTCCAGGCGGTTGGCCTGGACGTCGACTGCGCCGGTCAGCATCAGCACGCCCACCGGCATACTGCCAAGGGTGTAGGTCTCCAGTCGTGCCCGAGCGATCAGCACTTCAGCCTTGGTTTGCTCTTGCGCACTGTCCCAGACTTTGGCGAGACGGGTGTTGTAGAACACCTGCATCAGGCCCATGTCGCCCTTGGCCTGGGCCTTCTTGGCGTCTTCGAACTCCTCGGCAAGCGAGGCCCAGTCCTTCCAACCAATCGGCGAGTAGAGGGCATTCAGGTGGAAACCCACCGTCTTGCCATCGCCGCTGCCATGGGCACGCCATTCGCCACCGGCGAGCATGTCGGTCTTGTGATGCTCCTCGATCAGGACGTCACATTCAGGCGCGGCGCACTGGTAGTGAACCGTACGGTAGTCCTTGCTATAGAGCAGCCGCTCCCACTCCAACACCTGCATATGCCCACATGAAGGGCACGGCACGTAGTAGTAACGCTGGTCGCTGGACTCGAACAGATCCGCGATCCGCGAGGCGCCCTTGATCGTCGGCGAGCTGGAAAAGTAGATCTTGGCATTGCGCCCGAAGTTGGTCGCCCGCGTCTCTGCCAGCACGATGGGATCACCCTCCTGGCCGACGTCATTCTCCCAACGGTCGACCTCATCGCCGTAGATGTAGCGTGCCGACAATTCGGAAAGGTTGGCAGCCGAACCCGCCGTGGTGACGTACAAGGCGCCCCCCTCAAACTCCTTTGTATCCATGGTGTTGCGGGCATCCCGCGAGCGGCTGGCCGCTACTCGCTTCGCCAGTTCTGGGGTCGCCTTGATCGTCTTGCTGATCCGTCCGGAAACCCGCTTGGACAGGCTCAGACTGGGCAGCAGCGCCAGGATGTTGGACGGTGCCATGTGGATCAGTCCGCCCATCCAGTTCAAGGCGATCTGGGTTTTCATCAGCTGCGAGGCCACCATGGTGATGACTCGCCGGCAAGGGTGAGCTGGTGACAGGCAGCGCATGGGTTCGCGAGCGTACGGCGTCCGATCCGTGCGGTAGTGGCCGGGCTCAGGGGCGCCGGTATCGCGCGGGATGCGCATGTACTCGTCGGCCCATTCGTCGATCCAGAGGTCAGGGTCAGGACGTAGTCCACGGAAATACGCCTCACGGTACGCACGGTCACCGTCAGGAAATTCCGTGGTCATAGGTCAGCTCGTTGTCATTGCTCGTTCAAGGTCGGACGAGGACATGCGCTCAGCCTCTTCCAGTGATTTACGAAGTGTCGCCGCCAGGTGTTTCTCGATGTCCCAGGGATCGGTCATGGCTGCAACCTTGTGGGACAGCTGGGGCAACAGGCCGAACAGCTGGTCGCGCAGATGGCGCCCCGCGTTGTACGCCCCCATCTCGACAGCATCCCTGGCTACCAGTGAGCCCTGCGCCTTGTGCAGCTCGATCTCGGCCAGTTGCGCCAGGTTGTGTTCGCGCATGGCGCGAGCCTTCTGGAAGTCGTGGCCCTTGGCGCCGACAGCAATAGGCTGCTGCGGCGCAGCCGTGTTAGTCGGCTCGACCAGGGGGGACAGTTGGCTGTAAACGTCACGCAGGATCCGGTCTTGCTGGTGTCGAGCAGCGACGGCGGCCTTGCTGGGGTCGGCGGTTTCGACGATCAGCGCTTCAGTTGCCAGCACGTCGACCATCTTGCCGTCCGGCGACAGGACCAGGCGATTGTTGCCTTTGAGCCAGGTGATGTAACTCGGCGTCCTACCGATGCGAGCCGCGAAAGCGCTTTTAGACAGAAACAGTGGATCCGTCATAAGCCCTCCTTTTCAACGGCTTTTCAATGGAAACCTTTCAATTTCAATGGATTGAATTTCAGTAAGTTGGCAGCTCACCCGCTAACGCTTTTCCGCGGGTTTCATGCCCCGTGTCCCTCGAATGCCCCCAGGGTCCCCGGCGAATTTTAGGCGCTTTATTTTGGTGCGACTCTCTACAGGCCACGTATTCCGAGGCCCTCAGAGCATCACGCCTGACCACCGCCCGAGGGCGGCACATCACACACGCCCAACCGCTTGGCGGCCCAGCGCTCGTACAGCCCGATGGCAACATCGGCGCCGGCCATCGCCGTCAGGCATCCAATGCTCCCCGCCGCCAGGACCGACATGCCCGATGCGTGCAACAACATCATGGTGGAGAGCCCGCAGACTACGCAGGCCCCGGACCGAAGGAGCAAGCGGCGAACCAATGACCAGCCGCTTACCCCCGCTTTGTCGGCCCGCCACGCCTCGCCGGAAATACCGCCGATCAGGGATAGCAGGATCACCATCCAGATCGGCATCTCAATAAGCGCTTGCTGCTCGTTTGTCATCGCCCTACCCCATAAACGCAAAAACCCGGCGCAATGGCCGGGTTCAGTGTGGTGGTGTGTCCCGCTGCTTGCGGTCGCACCTATCGAAGATGGGTACTTTTTACAGGTCGATTCCGGTGGCAGCAAGCGGGTTTTAATGCCATGGCGCAATACGGGTGCAATACAGGTATGACGCAGGTGAAACGCAGGGACAACGCATTCAATCGGCTATCGCTTTTGGTGCCCCGTCTGACCTGTCCCACTATTCTGGTTTGTAGTAGGACAGCTACAGGCGCCTGAATACGGGGCTCTGCCCTACTGTCCTACCTTTATTCCTTTTCTCTTGTGTATAGAGAGAAAGCTAAAAGCACGCATGCGCGCCACGGGCGCGATTACGTACCCGCTATGCTCATGTGTGCGTGGGGCGGTTGAAGGTTGGACGGTAGGACAGGTCAACAACGACGCGGCCTGCGCCTGTCCAACTGCGCTAAATGCGAGTCGGACAATGCGAGACAGTAGGACGAAGGCACGCGGAGTGACGCCAGGGGTCATGCAGCCTTCCCCATCAGCATGCCGGCGATGTGCAGGTGGGCTTCGTGCAGGCGCTGGTAGTAGGTATCCCGACCGCATCCGCAGTGGGTGTACTTCTGCGACAGGAAGCTTTCGTGGTTGCAGTAGTGCTCACGCACGACGACCGACAGCTGCGGCGGCAAGTGCTTGTTGACGATCAGCTCAATGTCCGCAGACTCATCCAGCAACACCCGACTGCCGCGTGTGCCGCGTATCAGCTCGCCCTTGCACTCCATCAGCATGGCGATCATGTTGCCGCCACTCGATCCGCCCACGTTGTCCGGCACGGGCGAGTGCAGATCCTGGGCCCATAGTTTGAGCATCTCGTCGATTAGCTTAATCATCGAAGCAAGGCTCCTCGATCACCGATTGCTGCAACGCAGACGCACGCCCCCATCCCGCAGGCTTTTCATAGGCCCATGGCCGCACGCCGCTTTTCGGCAAGGCCGGCATGCGCCGCTTGCGCCAACCCAGGCGGTGCATGATCGCCCCGACACGCATCTGCTCTGGCTTGCCCCAATGGCCGAAGTCCAGCTTGAGCGCCTGGGTGAGGATCTCGTTGCCGGTGGCGGTCTCGCCGATCTGCGACTCCTCCATCCACGCCAGGATTGGCCCCTCCCATTCATCCACCACAAAGCGCTCATCCTGGGCCTCGGCGAACATCTTGGATTCGTCCTTGTTCACCCACCAGATATCGCCGGCCTTGAAGCAGAACAGCGCCTCGGCCCATAGCTGATCGCGGATCTCGCGCAGTTGCTCCAGGTCGACTTTGTTGCAGAACACCGGCCAGTAACGGCGGTTGCCTGTGGCGTCCTTGAGGTATTCCTCCTGGTTGGTAGTGCCCACGAAAACACACTGGCGTGGCACGTCATTCGTTCTGCGGCCGTAGCTCTCGCGGTAGGTGTCGGTGGACGCGGAGAAGAACTGCTTGGCCTTAGTGCTTTCGGCCTTGTTGAAACTGTCCAGCTCGCCCAGCTCGACGATCCACTTGCCGCGAATCGCCTGGAAGCTGTCTTTATCGCCGAGAGCAAAAGGCGTATCCATGAACCACTCGCCGCCGAGGACGCCCATGGCCGTGGACTTACCAGCGCCCTGCCCGCCTTCGAGGATCATTACCGAGTCGGCCTTGCAGCCTGGGCGCATGACCCGTGCGATCGCAGAGATCAGCCAGCGCTTTCCAACCTTGGCCGAGTACTCGCTGGCATTGACGCCCAGCACGTCGGTGAGCCAAGTTTCGATACGGGGCAAACGGTCCCATTCCAGCTTCTCCAGGTACTCGCGCACCGGGTGGAAGGCATGGTCGTGGGCAACCACGCTGACCGCCTCGATCACATGAGAGGCTTTGACCCGCAGGTTGTACTGCTGCGCGAGCCACTTCATCACCCGCATGTCGTCGATGTCGGCCCAGTCACCGGCACCGCCGCCGAAAGGCGCTGATCGCAGCTTGACGATCTTGGAGCTGAACACGCTGTAGCCTATGACCCCGGCCCAGCGCTCGTCATTGCCCAGGATCAGCTCGACGTTTTGCATGTGCGCGATCAGGGAGCCGTTTTCGGTGCGCGCGAGCTGGTCCTTCCAACCACCCGCTGCAGGAGGCTTGACCACCGCCAGCACCTGGCGGCGGACAGCCTCTAAACCTTCGGCGACGTGCAAGTCATTGAAGTCGGTCCATTTGATCTCGCGCTCGCCAGAGAACACCGGAGCAACCACCTGGCCGCCGACAACCAGCGCAGCGTTGTTGGCCTTCTCTTCGCCAGGGTTCCAGGTATCGCCGTTGGGGCGTTTGGTCATCCAGTCATCATCGCGACAGATGATCAGCGGGCAGCCGGGGAAGCGCTCGCGCATGGCCTTGGAGACCGGCAGCAAGTTGCCTGCGTCGAAGGCGATGGCGACTGTCAGTGACGTCGCCATGTGTAGGCTTGCGCCCGTGGCGTAGCCCTCACACACCAGCACCGGCTCGCCCGGTTCAGGGTGTGGGCCGATCAGGTGGAATGCGCCTTCCTTCGACATACCGTAGGGCCAGTAGGCTTTGTCACGCCCGGTGTCTTCTTGCTTCGCGGGGAAGATCACCTGCAGGCCAACGATCTGATCGCGCACGTTGCACATGGGTACCAAAAAAGCGCCGGTACGTGGCGCATAGCGAACCTTGAAGCCGACGATCTGCTTTCGATCCAGGTAGGAGCTATTACCCTTTTCGGGCATACGCTTGAATAGGCCGGCGGCACGGCTAGCCGCTCGGCGTGACGCGTTGGCCGCGATCTCGGCGGCCTTACGCTTGGCGTCCTCCTGGCGAGCGCGCATGACTTCGCGCTCTTCTGGGCTCATACGACCGGCCTTGACCTTGATCTTCTGGGTCTCGCCGGAGCGCCAGTCACCGAAACTACCGAAGATCAGCGTCTCGTTCTTTTCGGTGTGGTGTTCATGGATGACGTACCAGCCGTTCTTTTCCTTGCCCTTATCTTGGGTGGTTCTGCAGCGAGTGAGTTTGCCGAACACCAGGGGTTGCGCTGGCTCAAGACCGTAGTCCGCGAATTGGTTGATTACGTCATCGAGCATAACGCGAAGCCCTCAGATCGTCAGTTGCCTTGCAGCCAACACAGAGCGTGCAACCTGGCTGTGCCAAACGGCGTGCCTCAGGGATTGCCTCGTCGCAATCGTCGCAGAACATCAGGGAATGCTGTGGTTGGCTGGACATCAGCGCCAGGCGTGCAGCCACGGCTTGATCAATCCTCTTCTGCACCAGGTCATTTGCAAAATCAGCGATATCAGCCACGGTCTACCCCGCGAGTCGTCTGGTTGACGTAACGAGCGCGGTTGTACATCCCCAACAATCCCTGGATGCCGCGAAACACCAACTGACGTATCTCAGCCAACTCGCCGTCATCGACCTTGCCATCGCCAATGTGCTTAGCCCAGGTCTCAGACAAATCCGCAACCTGCCGGAAGAACTGCGCGATCCCAGTGGTGAGGGTTTCAGGCATATCGTTGGTATACGCCTCGGCCAGCTCCTGCCAGATCGTGTCACCGACAAGACCATGCACCGCGTCGAGAATGCGGCGGTCCTTAGTCAGCTCGAGGATCTCGCCGAACTCCTGGATGTTGACGGTGTGCGAGGGATGGGTGGGAGACAACTTGTGCTGCAGCGTGGTGGCATTTCGACCGGTGGTGGCGGCGATTGCAGCGGCACCGCCGGGATAGTCCCGTGCGGCGTGGTACAGGGCTAATTCGAGCGTCAATACTTCCCTTTGCGCTCGTTCAACACAGCTTAAAGCTACTCGGCTCATGGCATTAATCCTACTAAGTTGCCAGTGCCCCGCGACATGCAGTGGTGTTACATTTGCCGCGTGGCTTGAAAGGGCCCAAACGCCGGCAAGATCTTAGGGATCGAAACCGGCACCGTGCCGAGGCGAACAATCCGTTGCTCACCTCTGGCGCAACAGCTGCCTAATCTGTGGTGGAGAAGGCAGCAACCCAAGGCATCCGTGCCTTGGCAGCGCGATAAAGGGAGGTGGTTTGCATGTGGTGTGCCCTCCTACCTTTGTCGCGACCCGACAGCACTGTGGTGGTGTGTGTCGGGAGGAACTGGGCGGCCCTTGGGCCGCCTTTTTTCTGTCTACGCTGTTTTGCTGACTGACGCAGTTTCAACGACCCCGAAATGCTCCAGAACCTCAACAAGTGGCACAGCCCCTTCGCTTTCACGGGCTAGGGACTTGATCAGCGATACGCTTGGATCTTTGCTTGCATATTTGACATGTAGGCGTAGATAGCTGACTGCGATACCGCAACGTGCTGCGTAGGCCACGATTCCGTCAGAATCGAGATGACTGATGTAGTCGCGCAATTTCATGATGTGCACCTCTGTGAAACCACATTTAACCATAAAGGTTAATTTTTGCAACACCAATATGGATATTCACCTTTTAGGTTAACAAGGCCAAAATCAAAGCATGAAAATTTCAGATACTCGTTTACAAAATTTCAGACGTGTGATGGCCGAGAGAAAGCTCCGCCTGACAGATATCGCCGACCTTCTGGGAAAAGCGCCCGCTCAAGTGAGTGCATTCGGCGGAAAAAACCCCACCAAAGGAATAGGCGATCAGATTGCTCGCGAAATTGAGAAAGCTTTAAAGCTTCATAGCGGCTATCTAGATATGCCATTTGGTCTTGGCGAATTTAACAACGCAACGGTCTTAAGCCACACAGGCAGAAAATTGCCTGTAATAGGATCAATCGCTGCAGGGGCTTGGTGTGAAGCGAATAGCAACTTTGATGCGAGAGATGCTGAAGAGTGGATTGATGCACCCGGCCCAGTAGGGCCTAAAGCATTCATTTTGAGAGTGGAGGGGATGAGCATGGAGCCTAAGTTCAAGGAGGGCGATAAAATCGTAATCGACCCGTCCCTTGAAGCTCTACCCGGGCATTTTGTAGCTGCCAAAAGATCGAGCGACCAGGCTGCAACTCTAAAGCAGCTTCGACAAGAAGGTAACGAAAAATATTTATACGCACTTAACCCTGACTGGCCCGACCGCATAATTCGGATGTCAGAAGAGTGGAGCATCTGCGGCAGAGCGCGCTGGATTATTTCAGACCTCTAAACCTCTTTAACTTCACTAACTACTGGCCTCGTCTCAGCAAATGAACTGGCCGGCTCGGGCGGTTTTACTGCATCTTTTTGCTTAGGATCCAGCTCAGATAAACTTATGCCGCCACCCAAATTTTTAGCCAGATGCGATTTAAGCATTTCAATCTTCAACCTCGTACGAAGATGAAACTTCTCTTTAGCATCAATACCAAGATCTTCCGCGGTAGAGAAAACCGTATTTTTCGCCAAGACCAGCAATTTAGCAAGAATCAAACGCTCTTCCTGAATTTCAAATATCTTCTTCATGAAACTTGAGCCAATAATCCATGAGTAATAAATTGCACCACCCACAGCCGCAGCAAAGGGCACCCGCAACAAAATTGAAGCCATTATATCTTGGCTGGTTTCATAATGCCCAACGATTAAATCGTTCGCACCATTAAACAGCACTGCGACGCTTCCAGCCATGACCAGCACAGGCAAAGCCATTAGCTTAATATATATAGCTGCCTGCCCCTTGCCTTCTTTTACAAAATCAGAAAACTCATCCGATATAACACTACGATCATTAACTAACGACGACAACTGCTGATTCAAATCAGCAACATCTATGTTCAACTTCTTAGACTCTCTCTCCAATTGCTGAACATTATTTAACTTCGCCTCAATTTCAGCATTCACGCTTGTAGCGATCACTTCAGCGGCCTTAACACGCATTTCGGAATTCAAAAGCTCTTTGTTTTTGAGAGCCAAAGAACTAGTAACCTTTTCCAACTCCTCTTCCGTGGCACCAAGCTTTTCCTGGGCCTCTGTCAGCGACGCAATAGCATTGGAATTACGCAACTCTTGAGCAGCTACGATTTTCTTTGCCTCAGCTAAAAACCCGGTCAACTCATAATTTACGGAAGCAAATTCTATAAGTGAATTTCGCATCTTTTGCTGGTGTTTGAAATCATAACCGGAAATTTTTATACCAGATAATTTTGGCTTACCAAATGCCCCTTTTGATCGAAGTGTGAACTTTACACAAAACTCCTGAACAAAAGCGAAACTCCCACTGGCATATTCTGCCACTGCGACTTTCTTAGCAACACCTTCTGATGTAAAAACAGTTAATTCTAGATTTTTAGTATTAGTGCCAACGAAATCAATTCGTCTAAGGAATACTGGATTATCGCAAGAGAAAGTACGCTCACGCTTATCAATATCAATAGCTGCTCTAGCCGGATCTTCAGCCTTAAGCAATGGAGAGTAATATGCTGTTGTGCTGAACAGATCAGTTATCCACGTTACATTAAATGTCAGCGCAGATATTTTTGTTGTTAATTCTTCCAACCCATCTGAAAAACTCGTCATTTTTAGAAAGATCCTTTTCACACGATGGCAACATGCTATCTCTATTCTCAAAAGAGATCCATAGGAGCAAAAAAACACAAAAACAATCCATTCAGGTTAATTTTTACCTTGACGAGTTAACCTTTTAGGTTATCTTTGACCTCACTCTTCCACCACAGAGCGAGGCAACATCATGCACACCACAGCCACCCTGCACGTTCACCCGGCCGCGGCTAAACCCTCCCGCATCTTCGAAATCCGCCGCTTGGCACAAGACTGCGGCTGCGCCTTCATCGCGTCCAAGCCCAAGCTTAAACAGCGCTCCGCACCAGCCCCTTTCGACCCAAACGGCGGAGGGCAAGCGGCATGAGAAAGTACAAACTCGACAACCGCACTCTGGCCCTGCTCAAGGCCCAGGTCAGCCTGACCGAAACCTTCAACCACCAGCTGCGCGCCGACACGAAGCGCGAGGTTCTGGCCTTCCGCCTGAACGTCGAGCGCCGCAAAATCGACACGCACTTCACAGTTGAACTGGGCAGCGAACGCCACACGCTGACCCTAACCAACAGCAAGAAGATGCATCTCAAGCTTGCGGACTTCATTGAAGAGATAGTCAATGGGCCAATCACCCTTGCCGATCCTTCCTCTCTGCCGCACGCAGTCCGCCGGTACGGTGTGTTCGGGACGGAACACAGGCAGCAGGTATTCGACCTGGTGCAAACCGGCGGCGCCCTGAGTCTCGATATGGGCTTCGAGCAACCGATCAACCTGGCAATCCACCGCAGCAAAACCCGCGCTGGCATCACCACCATCATGAGCATCGGCGTCAGGAAGCCGCGCACCAAGTGCTTCACGGTGTACGGCAGTGACGTGGAGATCTATTCCATGGTGGCCGAGTCCATCACCCACCTGGCCGCCGTGGCGACTCCCGCCGCGCATGCAGCCTAGGAGGACGACATGGAACGTAGCCTTGAAAAAGCCGCCAAGTACTTCGGCCTCACCCGCCCCAAGCTGATCGCACTCATGCGTGCAAAGGGCTTGCTCAACGACCGCAACCTGCCGTCCTTTCCGGTGCGGGATCGCGAGTACCTGCGCGTAAAAGACAGTAACTGGTATCACGAGACCGCTGGCATGCAGTACAGCCAGTCGACAAAGGTCCGACAAGCCGGCATCCGCTGGCTCGCCGACCAACTGGGGCTCGAACTACCAGCCATCCCGGCAGACAACCGTGCCGTGGCCTAGGGAGTACGCCCGCCAGATCGTCGCCATGAGCACACGCGAGGAGCGCAACGCCGCGCTCCTCGAAGTGCCGGAACATCTGCGGGAGCTGACCAAACGCCATTGCCTGAATGCCTGGAACCACCCTTCACGACTCAAACGCAAGGAGGCCGCAGCACATGAGCAACACCAGCCAGACACCGCTACGACTGCAACCCGCGCCGGATAGCGCGACCGTCGAGATGCTGCACCAACTCTTCGGTGACGTGCTTATTCCCCTGGAAAAGCTGCGCGTGCACTACTTCAAGAACCTCAACGAAAAGACCTTCACCGAGGCGGTCAACAGCGGCCGCATCCAACTGCCAGTGACCACCCTGGATCACAGCGTCAAGGCGTTGAGGTACGCACACATCAAGCACGTCGCAGCACTGATCGACGCTCGAGCCTACAAGGCCGACGAAGAAATGCCACTACCACAAAACGATTCAATCGAGCAAGGCCAGTAACCAAGGCGACTGCCACCACCAGCCGACAAAACCACCAGGAGCACACCACATGACTGCAATACAAATCTGCGCATTGATAACCATCGTTTTCGCAGCCGCGATCCACTATTGGGTCGGCTACAAAGGCGGATTAACGGATGGGCGAGCAGAAGGGTTTGAAAAAGGCCACGCCCAGGGTTTCAGCGAAGGAATGGACGAGGGTGAGTCTGCAAGCTATACCGCGCTCGAAAATATCAGCGAGCGATGCCGGCGCCTGCAAACTATTTTGGATCTTCAACCACAAGACCGCCTAGCCCTGCTCTCCATCGCCGAAAAGCTCAAGCTCGCCGCCGACACCTTCCGAGCAGTCAAATCCGAGAGCCAGGCAACACAAGCACTAGCCCTGCGCGACAAAGCACTGAGCATGGCCGCGTTGATGGATCCGTTCGAGCTGGAGGATGCGGCATGAACTGGATCCTCACCTCCACCGGTAAGCGGTTCGATCTGTTCCAGCCCGAAGCCGACATGATCGACCCACGAGACATCTCGCACTCGCTGGTCCACCTGTGCCGCTTCAACGGCCACACCCGCGAGTTCTACAGCGTGGCCCAACACAGCTGCATCGTCGCCGAGCTGGTGCCGGAAGAACACAAGCTCGCGGCCTTGCTTCACGATGCCACCGAGGCATACCTGGGTGACATCACCCGCCCACTCAAGCAGTGGATGCCCGACTACCGGGGCTTCGAGGAAGTGATCTGGATGCGCGTTTGTGAGCGCTTCGACCTGGCCTTGGATCTTCCTGCCAGCGTGCACCTAGCCGACCTGATTGCACTGGCGACCGAGCGCCGCGACCTCATGCCAACCGATCCGGCTATCTGGGATTTCTTGGGTGGCATTGAACCTATGGTTGAAATCATCCGCCCATGGCCTGCCGCCGAAGCCCGGCTCACCTACCACCAGCAGCTGATGGACCAACTCGCTATCGAACATCGGAGAAAAGCGGCATGAAGAACCACCAGGATAACGCCAATGCACAGCCCGCTTTGCTCCACGCCGTAGGTGGCGTCAACACGCTAGAAACAAACAGTCTCTGCTGCGCAGCAGCAGGCATTATTGCCCCTTCCAACGCCACTGCAGAGCCACTTATACCCCACGAAAAGCTGCGCGGGGCAGCGCTTGCTGATGAAACGCTAAACGCTCAGGCACGCCCGCTCGCGCAGCCTGTCAAGGGGTATACGCACCTCTCCCTCTTCTCGCCCACAGCACAAGAACAGGCCGTGATCAGCGCCCCCTGTGTTTGGGCCTCATCGTTGCGAGAAGCCATGGAGAACACGGCGGCTAGTGGCAAACGATGCGCACTGACGATTGGCGACACCCTACTGCAGGTGAGCCACCACGGGATTAAGTGGTATCACGACCTGGTTACTCCAGGTCAGAGCAGTCTGCCGCTGACCACCGAAGAATTCGACCAGATCGTGACCAGGATCCTGGGCATCGAGCCCACTCAATGTGGCGCACAAACCAAGGCGGTGACTCCATGACCTCACTCAATAAACCGCCATTTAACTTCAAAACGCAATATAGCCTTGGCTTCTCCCCCCTGGACGACGAGATCGTTGTCGACTTCTTCTGCGGTGGTGGAGGCGCCGGTACCGGGTTGGAAATGGGCTTGGGCCGCGCGGTGAGCGTAGCAAAGAACCATAGCCCGCACGCGATCAGCATGCACACCGTGAATCACCCAGGCGCCAAGCACTTCACCACCGACGTGTTCGATGGTGACCCGGACATCGAATGCGGCGGCAAGGCCGTGGGCTGGTTCCACATGTCTCCGGACTGCACGCACCACAGCCAGGCTGCCGGCGGCCAGCCGCGCAAGCGCGAGATCCGCAACCTGTCGTGGATCGGCCTCAAGTGGGGAGGTAAGAAGCGCCCCCGGGTAATCAGCCTGGAAAACGTGAAGCAGATCCTGCAGTGGGGCCGATTGATCGCCAAGCGTGACAAGGCCACCGGGCGGGTGGTGACCCTGGACCAGGTGCCGCACCCAACCAAGAAGGGAAAGACCACCAACCGAGTCGCAGCACCTGGCGAGCAAGTGCCGGTATCGAACCAGTTCCTGATCCCTGATCCGAAACAGCGTGGCCGCACCTGGCGCCGGTTTGTGGCGCTACTGGAAGGTATGGGTTATGTCGTGGAGTGGAAGGTGATCAGGGCATGCGACTTCGGTGCACCGACCAGCCGGGAGCGTCTGTTCATGATCGCTAGGTGTGATGGACGGCCGATCGTATGGCCGGAACCTACTCACGCGAAGAACCCGGTCAAGGGCCAGCAAAAGTGGAAAACCGCCGCTGACTGCATCGACTTCACCGACCTGGGCAAAAGCATCTTCGGCCGCAAGAAGGACCTGGCCGACGCAACGTTGCGCCGGGTCGCCAAGGGCATGAAGAAGTTCGTCATCGACAACCCGGCGCCTTTCATTGTGCCGATTGCGAACTGGTCGGGTGAGTCGGTGCAGTCTGCCGATGAGCCATTGCGCACAATCACCTCCTATCCAAAGGGTGGTGCCTTCTCCGTTGTCAGCCCGGTGATCGCACCGGCAACGCACCTGGGCAGCGATCGAATCAATGACCCACTCGAACCGCTGCCGACAGTGACCTGTGCGAACCGCGGCGAGCTGACGCTGATCAGTCCCACGCTGATTCAGTCGGGCTATGGGGAGCGCCCAGGGCAAGAGCCACGGGTACCGGGCGTGGATCAACCGTTGGGCACGGTTGTCGCCGGCGGCGTGAAGCACGCAGTGGCTTCGGCTTGTATCGTCCAGGCCGGCCACGGCGAGGGATCCGGCGCAAACAAGCGCCGCTCCCACGGGGTGAACGATATCTGCGGCCCGGTGGGCACCGTCACCGCCAGCGGCGGCGGCCAATCAGTCAGCGCCGCGGTGATGATTCAGGCCAACGGCGGATTCAACACCACGCACGCCAAGGGCATGCCCGAACCCATGACCACGGTCACCAACACCGGCAGCCAGCAGCAGCTGGCGACGGCGCACCTGGTGCATATGCGCGGCAACTGTGATGCACGGGACGCAAATGACCCGCTGCACACCATCAGCGCCGGCGGCCAGCACCACGGGTTGGTCAGCGCATTCATGGAGCGGGCATTCGGCGGCAGCGTGGGCCAGGGCCTGGATGATCCAGCACCAACCATTACTGCTGGTGGCGGGGGCAAGAGCTCACTGGTATCGCTCACGCTTTCGCCAGAACACGAAGCCGGCGCCCTCCGCGTTGCTGCCTTCCTGATCAGCTACTACGGCACCGAGAACACCAGCGCCTGCGATGCGCCAGCACCGACCATCACCACCAAGGACCGGCTGGCCCTGGTCACGGTAATGGTGAGGGGCACGCCCTACGTGATCGTCGATATCTGCCTGCGGATGCTCAAGCCACCTGAGCTGTACAAGGCCCAAGGTTTCCCCGCCGGCTACATAATCACCCACGGATCCGATGGCAAGCCCTTCACCATCACACAGCAGGTCCACATGTGCGGCAATAGTGTCAGCCCTCCGCCGATGTGCGCCATCGCCATGGCGAACGACCCATGGCAAATCACCCTGCAAGAGCGGGAGGCAGCATGATGGAATTCCAAAGCGAAACTCTAGCTGACGAAGAGCTGGCCACCATCACCGGCTACCAAATCCCGTCGAAACAAATCCAGTGGTTGATCGACAACCACTGGGAACATGTCTTAACCGGAGCCCGTCGACCGATCGTAGGTCGGGTATATGCCCGAATGAAACTGGCAGGCGTCACACCTTCTGCCGTGAACCCAGCGGCCGAAACCTGGACGCTCGACCTAGCGAACGTGAGCTGACGATGCGCCGGAAAAATGCAGCCAACCTGGACCTTCCACCACGGATGATCCGACGCAACGCCACGCTTAAGAGCGGAAAAATTTGGACGGGATATTACTACAATGGCAGGGACGCCAACGGCAAGCGCAAAGAGATTCCTTTGGGCGGCGACCTCGACCAGGCCAAAGTGGAATGGGCCCGGCTGGAGCGGCGAACGCCCCCGAAGCCCAACCATCTGCTGGGCTCCTTGTTCGACAGGTACGTGAAAGAGATCATCCCTACCAAAGGCTTGCGCACCCAGTCCGACAACATGAAGGAACTCAAACAACTCAGGAAAGCGTTTGAAAAAGCCCCTATTGACTCGATCACACCCCAGGTTGTCGCTCAGTACCGGGATGCCAGGACTGCAAAAGTCAGGGCCAACCGTGAAATCGCGTTGCTATCGCACATGTTCACGATCGCCCGAGAGTGGGGCCTGACCACTAATGCCAATCCTTGCTTCGGCGTTCGGCGCAACAAAGAAAAGCCCCGGGACTATTACGCAGGCGAAATCGTCTGGAATGCGGTGTACACCGAAGCGGTGCAAGAACTCAAGGATGCCATGGACCTGGCCTATCTGACGGGTCAGCGCCCGGCCGACGTGCTAAAGGTAGCCACTACCGACCTGAACGCCGACTTCTTGATGGTTAAACAAGGGAAAACAGAAAAGAAACTACGCCTTCGACTTGAAGATGCTGGAGTGCAATCGGCGCTGAGTGCCTTTATCAATGACCTGAAGGAACGCCGCTCCTTGGCCGGCATCAAGACATCAACGCTCATCACAAACACCTCCGGCCTTCGCATGAGTCAGCAGATGTTGCGCAACCGATGGGACGAAGCCCGAGAAAAAGCCGCTATTAAGGCCGGCGCTGACGGCGATTCATCGCTGGCAGCGCTGATCCGTCAATTCCAGTTCAAGGACATACGTCCGAAAGCAGCCAGTGAGATTGAGTTAGCGCACGCTAGTCGCTTGCTTGGGCATTCTACCGAGGAGATTACAAAGAAAGTCTACCGGCGGGTAGGCGAAATTGTTAAACCCACAAAATAGCACTTGGCCGCCTCCACGCAGGGCGGCCTTGTCGTGAATATATCATTCAAAATTTATTGTGCACGATCGCACCGGGCGCAACAGTAGTCTGTCCACTGATGCAATTCAACGCACCAGTAACAACGCCCAGCACCGTCAATATGCCTCCCTCATTTGTGACATTGCCGCGCACTACCCCCCTCAGACTCGCGCTACCGCCACACTGTACAACTAAGTGATATGCCACTCCATTCAACTCTAAATCACCACCTACTCCGACAACTGCAGTGCCAGTTAAAACTCCATTGAGGATGAACTCCTCTGTAACAACCAAGTCACCATCGATGACTCCATTCTCAATACGCATCAACTTATTCCCGTACAGCAGTCAGCTGAGATGAGGTTATAGCCACTGAAAGTCCAATAGCAATATGGCGAATTTACACCCAAAGCGGCGATTGGCGGCACCAAGACCTGCGCCATTGTGTACCTGATGTGAGGGTGATTGCGGAAACGATTAGAAAAGTTGCGGAAACGATCCCAAATCACAGGCAATAAAAAACCCCGTAGACCATTGATCTACGGGGCTTTAAGAGTGGAGGCCGAGGTCGGAATCGAACCGGCGTAGGCGGATTTGCAATCCGCTGCATAACCATTTTGCTACTCGGCCTCAAACGATCAACGCCCTAACCACTGACATTCACCGCATAAAAACTTGAGTGGGCTATAAAACCCTGCCTCTACTCTAACTCATTGAATACATTGAAGTTTTTAATGCTTCGTTGCGTTCGATGGGCGCCATTATGTACTCATTTGCTTTTGCCTGCAACCCCTTGATTTCAAAAATATTTCGCATGGGGATCAAGGGGTTGCGTGCCTGCCCTACTCCTGCACGCGCCGTTCCTGATACGCCGGGTCGGCCTTGATCTGGGCGTCGGTGAAGGGCAGCGTGCGCAGTTTTTTCTGTGAAAACAGCTGCGTCTGGTCCTTGGAATGCGCGGACGCGGGATTGCTCGACAGGGAGAATGCCAGCACGCCTTGTGCATGGGGGCCCTGGCCGTCGAAGGTGACGATTTGCAGGTAGCTGCTGCCGCTGACCACTTCGCGCTTGCCGTCGGCGCGAGGCACGGTTTGCATGGCGTTGTAGATCCCCAACTCCTGCGGGCCGCCATGCACCGGGGTCTGGCCGGACACCTGGATATCGCCCCATCGGCTGTCGGCACCCAGGCCGAGTTTGGCGACCGCAGCGCTGGAAGCCAGCATGGCTTCGCGCAGGGCTTGGGCAACGGGCGTGCGGTCGATGGCCAGGCCGCGTGGTGTGGTCAGCGGCTGGGTCGGGTCGAAGGGCACGCGCCAGGCGTCGGGGATTTGCTGCAGGTGTTCGACCAGATCGATGAAGTGCACCAGGCCCAGGCCGCTGTCGAGGTTGGCGTGCCGGTCCCAGGTGCTCAGGCGGCTGCACAGCGGTTGCAACTTGGTGGCGTCGGCGCCGAGTTGCTTGGCGCAGAATTCAAGCAGGTCAGGCATGACCTGGCCGGCGAGGTAGACCTCATTGTCCATGACCATGTTCTGCAGGTCGACAACGCGGATCCGTTGCTTCTCCAGGGACTGCAGCCGCTGCAGGGCAAAACGCGCACGCGGTCCAAGGCCGATGTGGTCCTGGCTGATCACCGGTGAGAAGCCGGTCAGCGGCGCCTTGGGGTTGGCCATCCAGGCCGAGTCGTTGGAGTGCTGCACGTAGTCGGTGCGCGCAAGTTGTGGCAATTGGTCGGCGGCGAAGATGCCGGCCTGGGCCGCGCGCGGATCCACATCCCAGGCGCAGGCGCTGTGGGCGCCGTCGAGGATGATCATCTGCAGGCCGGCACGCGGGTCGCTGCATTGCGCCAGCTTCGCCGCACTGACGTTGGGCACCACCGACAGGTTCATGTACAGGCTTTGGCCCTGATCATCGGCGGCCACGGTGTTGACCCATGGAATGCCTTGCAGCGTATGCACCGAGGTTTGCAGGGCCTTGAGGTCGCTGGCCTGGTTCATCGCGTACCACTGCTGCAGCACGCGGTCGTTGCCCAGGTTGGCATCGCGCAGGCTGAAGGCGTAGTGGTTGTCCCAATCGAGCTTGCCCGGCCATTGCACCACCGGGCCGAACTGCGAGCTGTAGACCGGATGCACCACGGGTTGAATGCTGCCGTCCGGCTGTTTGACCTGCACGGTCACCGTAGTTTTTTCCAGGGCGATGGATTTGCCATCAAGCAGGTAGCGCGTGGCGTCCTTGGGATCCAGCGTCAGGCGATACAGCGTGAAGTGCTTGGAGGTATCCACCGTATGGGTCCACGCCACATGCTGGTTGAAACCGATATTGATCACCGGCAGGCCGGGCAATGCGGCGCCCATCACATCGAGCTGGCCGGGGATGGTCAGGTGCATCTCGTAGAAACGCATGCCACCCACCCACGGGAAATGCGGGTTGGCCAGCAACATGCCACGGCCATTGAACGAACGCTCTCGGCCGACCGCGACCGCGTTACTGCCGCGGTCCAGGCTAAAGCGCTGTTGCTGGGCGTCTGCCAGTGCAAAGGCCTTGGCGGTCGGCCGCACGCTGGCGGTCGCCTGAGGCGGTGCCGCGCCTACCAGGGCTTCGGCAAGCTGGCCGACACCGCCTTCGACCAACAACCTGCGCGTCAGCTTCACCAGGTCGCCAACCTCCAGCGGCCGCACCCATGCCGCCTGGCACTGCGCGGGAGCGCCCTGCTCTTTCAGGTATCGGTTGTAGCCGGCGACGTAGCCTTCCATGCGCTGGCGGATCTGCGGGCTTTGCGCGTTCCAGAACGCGGCGACGGCCTGCGGCGTGTTCAACCAGGTGAAAAACACGTCACTGGCCAGGTTGTTGCGTTCCTCCAGGGTCGACTGCTCGGGACCGAAGAATTTGGCGCGCTGGCCATTCACCGTCACCACCTCATTGGCCAGCAGGCACAGGTTGTCCTGGGCATACGCGTAACCAATGCCCAAGCCCAGGCCGCGCTCGTCGTTGGCCCGAATATGTGGCACGCCGAAACTGGTCCGCCGAATATCCGCCGACGCTTGTGTCGACTGTTCCCGCGCCGATGCGGCCAGGCTCAACCCCAGCAACAGCCCCGCCACGCACACCCTGGACAACCCGTTGGAAATAATCACGCAGACTCCACAGTCAAATTGAACACCCTCACCAGGGGTAGCTACCCCACCGTAAGGACGCAAAAAGCCGCGGACAATTTAGCGCGCGCCGAGGTTTATTTAAGGCGGCGCGACTGTGACAAAACCGATACCGACAAAATTTCTACATCCGAGACTTCATGATTTTGCTCGCTCGTACGTCTTATTAACTAAGAGCGCCATCATTTTCCTGATCAGGCTCTGATAAGGAGTTTTGCATGTACAACCCGCAAGTGCCCACGGACGGACATTCACCGGCAGCCGACGCCCATTACGGCAGCGGCGCACAGACGTTCGGCAAAGCGCCCGAACAGCAAGGCAACCAGCGTATTCGCCATTTGCTCAAGTGTTTCGGTTTGCGCACCAGCCTGATTCGGCTGAAGGTCATCGACGCCCTGCTCACCGCCGCCGACAACCAGCGCACGCTGGGCGTGCGCGGCGTGCACAGCCATTTGCTCGAACTGGGCATCCCGCTGTCGTTTCTGAGTGTGCGCGAGGTGCTCAAGCGCCTGTGCAGCGAGGGCGTGATTACCCTCAATGCGGATAAAAGCTACAGCCTCCATGAAGAGGCTGCGAAGGTACTCGAAGGTCGCGCCTGACGTTGCGTCGCAGGCTTAGAGCTTGACCTTGCGGCGCATGATGCCGTTGATCACCACCACGACCACTGCAACGGCAATGGCGATGGTCTGGAACGTCTTCTCACTGATCGCCCCGATGTTCTGCAGATAGGACAGGCCAAACATCGTCGCCAGTACCGCCAGGGCGATCAGAATCGAGTATTTCAAACGTTGCTTTTGGGTCATGACGGGTTCCTGAACCTGAAAAATGTATCCACTTTGTATCGCCGAACATGCCAAGTACATACCCGGCAACGGGGATGGACGCGGGTCGGCAGGGTCCTATGTTACAGGCGATGAAAAGCTTTGGCTTGTCTGACGCCTGATTGATCCTGTAAGCCCCCGGAGGACTTGGACATGCTTCGTCGTATCGCACTGCTGATCCCCTTGCTGGTCATGTTGAGCATGAGCGGCTGCTTCTTTTTCCCGCACGGAGGCGGCTGGCACGACCATCGCTATTCAGAAGGCGGGCCGGGGTACTACCACCGCTGACGCCTGAGCGGTATCAGAAAAATCTCTGATTCACCGACACTCGGTCTTACACACAGCAGTCTCCTCAGGAGGAACCTCGGCGGGTGTTTTCCACACCCAAAGAGGCGCCTGAGGAACAGGGAACCTCCTAATGACAGGCGCTTTTCTTGGCAAGTCAAAAAGGTACCCACCGATGTCAATATCTGCCTATACACCTCCCCACCAGCCCAGCGCTGAAACTCTCCCGCTTCCCACTCCCGCTGCGACACCCGCATTATTGGTCAGCCCTGCACCGACACCTCAGCCTTCAGAGGACGCCGACCAGACATCTACAGGGCGCCAGCGGCGCTCACCCACCGACACCAGCCATACCGGGCTGTCACGGTCCCTGGCGGACAACCAGAACCTGCGGACCCTGGGGCAAAAGCTCAACGAGATAGCCGCCCGCCTGGGTGTGAACACCACGCCCCAGGCCATCATCTCCGCGCTGACGACCGCTCTCATGGATATTCATCCGGCCTCAACCTACGCCTCGCAAGTAGACACCGCATCGACGCTTGAAGACTTCATCACCGACTACGGGTTGAAGATGCCCAACAGCCATTTTTCCCTGACCGCGCTGGCCGACGCGGTGCTCGACCGCTCCATGGAACACCCACTGGGCAACTTTGGTGGCGCGCTGTCCTGGCCAGTGCCGTTGAGTAGCCAGGCGCAGCGCTCGCTGATGGAAAACGCGCGGCTCTATGTGACAGAGCATCCGAATCCCCCACCGATGGTGACAAGCCAGGGGCTTCTGGAGTATTTGAACAGCAACCAGCCACTGTCTGCCGAGGCCCTGAAGGACCCGGCAAAGGCACTGGAAGCACTCCTTGGCACCGCGCGTGCGCAAGGGTTGGGCCAAGCCTTGCAGACTCAATTGAACGGGATTGCCACCGATACCAGCGTAAACGACTACACGTTGGCGGCGATGAATTTGTTTCTGGACCCGACATCGATTGCTGAGCCCAATAAAACCAAGGTTGCTGGCTTCGATCTGGTCCAGCAAAGTCATTGGGGCAAACCCGCTTCCACGATAGTGGACAACCTCAGCAAGCATTTGGAGACCAAACGCTACACCACATCTGGAATGGCCAAGGTCGGTGCTTACCTGCTACTGGCCAGGACAGCCCCTGAACTGCTGATCAAAGATATTCCCGCCAATGTCACCTATGGCAGCCCTGCCTGGGTCAGCCTGTCGATCGCAGCGGCCACGATAGAACACCAGGCACCTGGTAAGGTGCCCAATATGACCTTTGCCCAAGTCATGCTGGAGGCCGAAAATGCCGGCCTGCAAAACCTTGCCATGACCCAACAGGCACAGACCGCTGCGCTGCGAGTCTGGGGGGTGGTCAACGGCGTGCTTTCTGAAACAGAGGCTGGCCGTTACAACACCACCGACGTTGAGAAGGTCAGGAGTGCCTTCAATCAGCAGGCACGCATGCGCGTCGACGCCAGCAGCCAGATTGAGGCCCCTATTCCCAGCCGCAAGGAAATCGCGCTGGCCAAGCTGAAAGAAAGGTTTGGCGAGAACGTACCTTTTGAAGAGAAACTCCTGACGGTCAAGCAGACCGTGCAGCCTCACGCCCAGCCGCTCTACGACCCCAATCGCGCGCCCGCCGGCCCGCATTCGCTGCTGGATATCGCCATGAGCGGCCTGCACCAGTATGAATGGGAATCCACCGACGATCGGATCGTTGAGGCGACACGAGGCAAGTCCCTCAATCTGGAGGTGAAAACCGAGTTCGACACTCAATTCACCACAGCCATCGACCAGCGCAAACAAGGCCTCAAGACGGCCGTCAAACAAATGATTGCCCAGCTTCCTCTGCCTGACAGGGAACAATTCGAATACGGCAAGCTCGAGTTCTTTCAAAATCATACTTACCAGTTGGGCCTGGGCTTTACCGATCGAACCCTCGCAGAAAAAAACCAGGCGTTGCTGGTCAAAACCACGGGGGTAGACGGCGAAAAGGTCTATGAGATCGACTTTAAACGGGGTTCCATCACCGCGGTGCCGAACACCGTCCTGACTCAAGAACGCGAGCGCGAAGCCAACCGTGTCTTCCCGATAGAGTCGTTCAAACCCTCCGATACCGTTGCCGCAGCCCTGGCTTCAGGCGGTCAAGCGAGCGAGCCACGCGCCACCCCCAACAGCTTTGCAAGCACGCGAACCCAGGCCATTGCCGATGCTTTTGTCGAACACCTGGATATTGATAACAACGATGTGGTCAAGCAGGCCAAGGGCACCACGACGTTCGACAAGCAAATGGAAACCGAGGGGAAACTGGCGGATTTTTTTCTCGACCTGATTCCCCTCAGGTCGGCGATCGTCAACTTTCAAAACGGTAACCACCTGGACGGCGCAATCGACCTGGGCATGGATATCTTCGGGTTTGTCACCGCCGGCGCGGGGAAGGTTGCCAAGGTCGGCGCTAAAGCTGCCGGCGCGGCGAGCAAGGCCTTGAAGGTCGCGAAAATTCTCGGAACCACCGTCATCAGTGAACTCAACCCGCTGGGTGGGCTCGGCGACCTGGTGGAAGGTGGCGCCAAGCTGATCGGCAAGGGTGTGGACAAGATCAAGGGCGCGACAGACTCCTTGAACCTGGCCAATGCAATGAGCCGCGAACATGGGCCCCTGACGTACGGTTCGTTCAAGTACGGAGGCCAGACATACGAGGCCGACACCATCCTGGCGAATGGCCAACGCTATGCCTACGATCCGGTCCAGATGAGGCCTTACGGCACCCCGTTGGACGACTTCAACCCTCTGGATGCAATGATGCCGCCCTCGCCGAGGATGGAGGGCGCCATAGGACGGCCAGGTAACGCCCGGTATAACCCCATCGACCGGCAGGGCCGTCACGTCCACACCGCGCCCAAAACCGACCACTTGCCTGACGCAGAGTACGTAACGAGCATCAACGGTGCGCGCAATGACGCCCATTTCACCCCCAGCAGAAAAGCCGCGACCCGCGAAAAGTTTAGTCGGGAAATGGACGCCTTCTACCAACGCATGGCCTCTGGCGAACTGCCAGCGCGGCCGACCATTCCCGATATTCCCAAAAGCGTCACACCTTCACAACTGATCGAAAAAGCGCTGGACGCGGCAGATGGGGTGGTCTTTGGTGACGTTCACAAAGACCTGGCGAGCTTCCAGACACTGTTCGACAACGTGGACACCTTCAAGCAAAAAGGCGTGAAGAAGCTGTATATGGAAGCCACGTTTTATGACGCACAGATGAAGCTCGTCGACGACGGCATCGGCTACCTTGGGGATGGCATAACCCCACGGTTTCCCTCTTTCAATCAACTGGTTAAAAAGTTTTCCGATGCAGATATAGAAGTCGTGCCGCTGGACCATTGTTACTTGACCCGGCACAAGGATGAACGCGAGCTGTACAAGCAAGCGATGAAGGCCGAGGACTTTGTGCCAAGGCTAAAGGAATTCAACTACTACGCCGCGCAGACCATCCGGCAAAACTCCGCGGGCGAAAAATGGATTGCCTTGGTGGGCAACGCCCACATGAAAACCAGCCAAGGTATCCCGGGCGTGGCAGAGTTGACGGGCAGCATCGGTGTCGGGGTGTTTAAAAGGACCGATCCGGGGCCAAGCCTCGGGCTCAGGAAAACCAATCACGTGCCTGATCCAGCCCAGCGTTTGAAACCGGATGATCTGCCTGGTGACCTGCACATTTTCAAACAGGAAAAAGCGTCACCCAGGAATTCAGTGGCGGCGTAAGCCGGGTCGATGAACCGACCCACGAAAGCCCGGCGAAATGCCGGGCTTTCGTTTCAGGGCCTGTCAGCCCGCATGCACCCATCGCTGATGCAGCCCGCGTGCAAGCGCGTCCAGCGCAAACCCCAGCACCCCGATCAACAGCACCATCGCCATCAGTTCCGAATAAGCCAACCGATCACGCGTATCCAGGATGTAATACCCCAGCCCCGCACTGACCCCGAGCATTTCGCACGGCACCAGCACGATCCACAGGATCCCGATGGCCAGGCGCACGCCGGTCAGCACATGCCCGACCACCCCGGGGATGATCACGCGGCGCAAGGTTTCCCAGCGCGTAGCGCTCAGGCTCTGGCTCAATTGCAACCAGCGCGGATCCAACTGACGCACGCCGGCTGCGGTATTGAGCATGATCGGCCACACAGCGGCAAAGGCCAGCAGGAAGTAGATCGGCGGGTCCCCTACTCCCATCAGCATCACCACGATGGGCATCCAGGACAACGGCGAGATCATCCGCAGAAACTGGAACGCGGGTGTGGTCGCCGCCTCCAGGTTGCGTGAACTGCCCACCAGAAGCCCGAGTGGCACCCCCACCAGCAAGGCCAGGAACAGCCCGACAAAAATGCGCTTGAGGCTGACGGCGATGTGCAGATACAGCTCACTCCGCCCGAGCAATTCCCACAGGCTGCTGAACGTCGCCGCCAGCGAAAAGCGCGCGGACAGGCCGTCCGCGTCGCCTAGTACCTTCACCCCCAGCCACCAGAGCACCAGCAAACCGGCCAGGCCACTCAACCCGAGCAACCAGCCCGGGACTCTGCGGTTGTTCAAACGCCAATCTCCTCGGTCCGCTCAAAGCCTTCCGGCAAACCAAAGGTCTTCATGCCGCCCACCGCCTCGATGGCGTTGCGCACGAAGCGGTCGTCCACCAGATCCTTGGCCACGAAGGCCGGGTCCAGGTCAGCGAGGAATTTCTTGTCGCCCTCGATCAGCGTGTCTTTCAAGCGCCGCACCAGTTCCTCGGTGTAGCTGGGGAACGGATAGGGCTGGAAGTCGATGCGGTGTTCATCCCAATTGGCGTGCTGGATAGCGCCATCGGCCAGGTAGGCCGCGCGGTCGCCGACCGCCGGGGCGAGCACCTTGCTGAGCACCGGTTCGGCATGCGGCGTGTAGCGGTTCGGGCCGTCCTTGGACAGCAGTTTCACCGCCTCCTCGCGGTTGTCGCGGGTCCAGACCTGGGCCTTGACGATAGCGTTCACCACCTTCTGCGACCATTCCGGGCGGTTGGTCAGGTCATGTTCATGCATGAACACCACGCAGCATGCATGGTTGCGCCACACGTCACCGGTAAAGCGCTGCACGCGGCCGACCTTGAGGTTCTCCGCCAAGGCGTTGAACGGCTCGGCGACGATGTAGCCATCGATGCGCTTGCTGGCCAGGGCCGGCGGCATGTCCGACGGCGGCAGCACGATCAGGTTGACCTCGTTCGCGGCAATCGCACTGCCGGCCGCACGGGCGACCGGGGTCAGGCCGTTGTCGCGAAACAGCTGCTGCACCACCACGTTATGGATCGAATACCAGAACGGAATCGCTACCGACTTGCCACCCAGTTGCTTCACCTCAGTAATGCCCGGCGACACGGTCAGGCCCGAACCGCCGACGTGGTTCCACGCCACCACTTTGGCCGGCACCTTGCTGCCATAGCGCGCCCACACGGTCATGGGGGACAGCAGGTGGATCACGTTGACCTGGCCCGAGATAAACGCCTCGATGACTTGCGCCCAACTGCGCAGCAGCACCGGGCGTTCGGCCTTGATGCCTTCGGCTTCGAACAGGCCATTGTTGTGGGCCACCAGCAACGGCGTGGCGTCGGTGATCGGCAAGTAGCCGATGCGTACCGGCGCATCCGGCTCGCTGGCGGCGCGCGCCTGCAGGCTGCTCAATAGTGGCAGCGCGCCGGCGGCGCTGAGTACGGCGGACAGTTTGAGAAAATCACGGCGCGAGTGAGTCAGGTCATCCAGGCACATGGCAGGGCTCCGGCAGGTCAAGGGGGTTGGGTTGGGGGCGGCTCGCCTGCCGTAGGGTTTTGAGAATCTCGATGCGCAGCGTGCCGATGGCTTCCACCTGTTCTTCACGCGGCTGCGGCAGGTCGATCAGCCATTCGCCCAGCGTCCGCGCCGGGCGGTTGCCCAGTAGCAGGATGCGGTCGGACAGCAACAGCGCTTCATCAATGTCATGAGTGATCAGCACCGCCGCCGCGCCTTGCTCGCGATTGACCTTGAGCAACAGGTGCTGCATGTCCGCGCGGGTAACTTCGTCGAGGGCGCCGAATGGCTCATCCAGCAGCAATACCTGCGGCTGGCGAGCCAGGCAGCGCGCCAACGCCGTGCGCTGCGCCATGCCACCGGACAACTGCGCCGGAAACTGCTGGCGCGCGTGCTCCAGGCCCACCGCCGCGATGGCGTGGTCGACGCGGTGGCGGCGTTCTTCAGGGCTGAGGTGCGGCTGGCGGGCGAAATCCAGGCCGAAGGCGACGTTCTTTTCCAGGCTCAGCCAAGGCAACAGGCTGGGGTCCTGGAACGCCACCGCGACGCGTGGATGCGGGCCGTTCAAAGGCTCACCGAGCACACGTACGCTGCCGCCCTGAGGCACCTGCAAACCGGCCAGCACACGCAACAGGCTGGACTTGCCAACACCACTGGGACCCAGGATCGACACCACTTCGCCGGGCTGCAACTGCAGGTCGAATCCCTGCAATACCGGGCCACTCGCGTACCCCAGGCAAATCCCCTGGGCCGTCAATACCGCCGGGCTCATAGGTTGGCCTGACGCTGCAACTCGGTGCGCAATTGCACCAGGCTTGGCGTGACGATCGGCACGAAAGCCGACTCACGCCAGCGTCGCGCAAACCCACTGCCATGCGCGGTGAGATAGGCCTTGCCGCCGCTGGCCTGCAACTCCAACTGCACAGCGCTGGCGGCGGTTTCGGCCAGGGCGATGCGCAGCTTGAACAAAGGCACCGGCTCGGCGGCAAAGCGCCCGGCCAACAGGCCGCTCTTCAGCTCGCTGACTAAATGATCGAGGGTCACGCGCAATGTCTCGAGTTCTTCACGCAACACCGTACGGCTGGCCCCCAGATGGTTGGCCACTTCAGCCAGTGAGCGCCGCGCCAGGCCGATCGACATGCCGCACTGCAGGCCAAGGAACGCCGGGCGTACCGCTGGCAGAAACTTGCGCGCATCGTCATGCAGCAACCAGTCGCGGCTCAGCTCCACGCCTTCCAGGCCCAACGCCGCGGTGTTGCTCGATTGCAGGCCGAGCAACTCCAGGTCGCGCGAGCGCTGCAAGCCGGCCACCGAGTCCGGAATCGCCAGGATAAACGGTGCGCCACCGCCGGCATGTTCAATCGCCGCAGCGGCAACAAAGCCGTTCTTGCGCAGGTTGGTCACCCAGTGCAGGCGACCGTTGAGGGTCCAGCCGTGGTCGTTGGGCTCGGCGCTGATCTGCAACGTCTCGATGCCCGACAAAAACTTCATCGCATTCGACAATCCGGTCGCCCCCGCCAGCTTGCCGCTGAGCAGGTCCGGCAGCAGTTGCTCGCGCAGCCGCGCATTTGGGCTTTGCAGCAAATACTCGATAAACGAACGCTGGCCCCAGCACACGAAGGCCGCCGCCAGCGAATGGCTGGCGACATTGGCGATGGCCTCCACGGCGCCGGCCACATCCCCGCCCAGCCCGCCGAGTGCCGTGGGCACACCGATACGCAATACATTGGCTTCTGCCAGCCGTGGCAGCACTTCCTGTGGATCGCAACTGCCCACATCCAGGGCCTGCGCTTGAACATCGAGCCAACGGCTCAAGATAGGGTCAAGCATTCATGTTTCTCCTTGTTAACGCAGAGGGACCATCGCCACTTCAGCTGGCCGGTTTTTCCCAACGGTATTGCGCCAGCTCCGGGTTCAGCGGGGTACGGGCAAACACGTTAGCGAAGTTGCACAGGGTTGCCAGGCTGACGCCCAAAATAACTTCCAGGGCCTGGCCTTCGGAGTAGCCTGCCGCACGGAACGCGTCATAACCGGCATCGCTGACATCGCCGCGGGTGGCGATCACTTCACGGGTGAAGGCGGCGAGTGTCTCATACCGCGCATTGGGTAATTCGCCACGCTGGCGCAGGGCCTCGATCACCGCCTCCGGCAGCTTGGCTTTGTTGCGCGCCACGGCGGTGTGACCGGCAACGCAGAAGTCGCAGCCATGGGTCGTCGCGGCAATCAATTGCACCACTTCACGATCAGCCAGGCTCAGTTCGGTCTTGGCGTTCAGGCCGGACACGGTGATGTAGGTTTCCAGCGCCGCCGGAGCATTGGCCAGCACCGCCAGCAGATTAGGAATAAACCCCGAGCCTTTCAGCGCGTTTTCGAGGAAGGGTTTGGCCGCCTCCGGAGCGGTTTCGGGGGTGAGCAGCGGTACACGGGACATGGAGTGGTCTCCTGGTGGGTTGGTGTAACCAGTCTGTTGGTTATAAAAAAACCCCTCAATAGGCTAAAGTAGCGATTACTTGCTCTTGAGTCTTTCCATTAGATGAATTCGTCCAGTGCACTTGTCGATTGGTTATTAGACAGCCTCGAACTCAACACCAGCCTGTTCCACGTCGGGCGTTATTGCGGCGACTGGCACGCCAGTACCCACGGCCTGGCCCGGGCCAGTTTCCACCTGATCGTGCAGGGTCAGTGCTGGTTGCACATCGATGGCGAGCCCACCCCGGTGGCGCTGGACAACGGCGACGCGGTGTTCCTGCTGCGTGACCTTGAGTATCGACTGTCGGGTGAAGCCACGGCGGCGGGCGCGCAGGAATGCCCGCGTCGCCCAATGGAGCCGCTGGACAGCAGCGCCACCGACGGCGTGGGCTTGGTCTGCGGGTTCTTCCATTTCCAGTCCGGCCTGTCGGCGATGATTGTCGACACCCTGCCCGCCTGGATCGTGCTGCGAGCCGGCGATCCGTCACTCACGGCTGCGCGCAACCTGTTCGACCTGATCCTGCAAGAATGCGCACGCACACCGCCCTCTTCGGCCTTGCTGGAACGCCTCTGCCATCTGCTGTTTCTGTATGTGCTGCGCCAGCAGGTGCTGGATAACACCGAACTTGGCGGCCTGGCCGCGCTCGCCCGGCAGCCGACATTTGCGCATTTACTCGAGCAATTGATCGCCCACCCCGAGCAACCCTGGAGCCTGGAAAGCATGGCCGCCTGCACCGGGCTGTCGCGCTCGGCGTTTTTCAAGCGGTTCAATGAACTGTGCGGGCAATCGCCAGGGCAAGTATTGCTGATGATGCGCGTGCGCCATGCCTGCCAACTGTTCAAGCAGGACCAGACCGTGGCCGATGTAGCGCTGGCGGTGGGGTATCAATCAGTGGCGGCGTTTACGCGCGCGTTTCATAAGGTCACCGGGCAGCAGCCCGGCGCTTACCGCAAGGGTTTGGCGTCGAAATAAAATGCAAGTGTGTAGTTTTACGCCAATCAAGCTGTAAGAAAATATGGAACTGTTTTTCCGGCGCTCTCACACAAGGAGTACATCTTCGGCAAACAGTGGAACTTCTCACCCATGATCAACCCCGCAGCACCTCCGACAAGCCGCCAAAACCATGATCCGCTGCGCGATGCAAAACATTCAGCGCCCGAGGATTCCATCTACGTCCAGCCGCGTTTGGACCCGAGCAAGGGCCCGATGCAAACCAAGACCGAGGTTTTGCACAACGACGATTACTCAAAGATTTCACGGCAGGCCAAGTGGGACTTCCTGAGCAGACCGCCGGAGTTAAAGCAACTCACACTGGTGATGGAAACGGGCAATGCTGCCGACGCGGTCCATGTCGGCAAAAACCCTGATGGCCGTCTCAAGGTCCAGATCAATGGAAAGTCATACGCGCTCGATGACAAGGACCGAGACGGGAAGCCCCTGCATTTGCTGATCAAAACCCACGGCGGAAACGACCAGGTAACCGTCAGTGAAGACGTGAAAAACCCGCTGACGATTGAAGGGGGCAAAGGGGATGACACGCTCACTGGCGGCGGTGGCATCACTCGGCTTCTGGGCGGGCCGGGCAACGACACGCTTAAGCTGCGCTCGCATGCAGGCTATGCCGAAGGCAACGACGGCGACGATACAATCATCGGCGGCCCCGGCAATTCAGCCATGTACGGGAACAACGGGGATGATCGGCTGTATGCGGGCGCCGGCCCCGCCACAAAACAGAGCTATCTGGATGGGGGAGCAGGCAACGACCGACTGTATGCCGGCAATGGGCATACGGTCCTCCACGGTGGCAAAGGTGACGACGATTTAGTCGGGCACGATCGAACGACGTTCTACACGGGTAAAGGTCAGGATCGAGTCTGGAACAACCAGCAAGGTGATCATATATATGCCAAGACCGGCGATGTGTACGACCGGTCGCAAGGCTCAACATTGACCCCGGTGCAACCCAGCACTGCTGGCGGTGCGGGATTTGGGGTCGTAGGCACGCCACAATTCAAACAACGCGTAGAGGATGATCTCGAGTTTCTGCGCGGCTCTCCCACTGGGCAAAAGATGCTCACGGATATGGACAGGGAAGCCGCCGTGGCAGGGGGAAAGGTCACTATCCAGGAAGAAACAGACAGAGGCAACGCTTACATGTTCGGGAGTTCGGAACTGGATAAGGCTTGGGAAAACGGTCGGCGCGATATAGGCCCTGATGACTCTAAAAGGGGCAAGATCACCGACGATAAACCTGGCTCGCGCGCCGACAAGGGGGTGATCGCTTACGACACGAGCACTACGGTCGCACCGGATGGACGCACCTTTGGATTTCCACTCATCGGGCTGGTTCATGAAGTGGGGCATTCCTACAACGGTGCGACGGGAACAAACCTGCCAGGCACAACCATAGAGCACCCGCCAGCACGCCCTGACATTTCAATTCCTATCAGGAACACTGAGTTCCAGGTCGTCGGTTTGCCGAGCAGCGCGTCGCCTTTCGATTTCGATAACGATCCATCCACCCCGCCCACCCGCATCAACCCCGAGCATTTCACGGAGAATGGCATGAGGCGCGAAATGGGTCTTCCAGAGCGCAAAACCTACCTCACCTGAGACGCTGACGTTGCAGCCCGGTGCCGGGTTGGGCGCATAACTGCACCAGCCAATCGACAAATACCCGCACCCGCTGCGACAGCTGACGGTGTGGCGGGTACAGTGCCGTGAGCGCCATTTTCGGCACTGCAAGCTGCCCCAGCACTTCCACCAGGCTGCCCTGCGCCAGGCGCTGCATCGCGTGGTAGTACGGCGCCTGGATCAACCCGTAGCCCGCTTCACAGGCACAGAAGTAGCCGTCGGCACTGTTGACCGCAACCACCTTGGGCAGGTTGACCGCACGCAGTTCAGCGCCGAATTGAAACTCCAGGCCAAAGCGTTTGCCGCTGGCACTGGAAACGTACTCGACCATGTGGTGCCCGGCCAGGTCATCAAGACTTGCCGGCACGCCCTTGCGCGCCAGATAACCGGGGCTCGCCAAGGTGATTTGATCCATCATTGCCAACGGCCTCGCCACCAGCGATTCGTCCAAGGCCAGGCCACCGCGCAACACGCAATCCACGCCCTCGCGGATCAGGTCCACCGGGCGGTCGTTAAGGCCGATTTCCAAATCAATGTGCGGGTATCGAGCAGTAAATGTCGGCAAGGCGGGAATGACCAGAAAGCGGCCGATACCCGAGGGCATATCAACGCTCAAGGTGCCGCGCGGGTTCTGCCGGCGCGTGGAAAACACTGCCTCGGTTTCCTCAAGGTCGGCAAGCAATTGCACGCAGCGCTGGTAGTACGCCGCACCGTCCAGGGTCGGGCTGACCTGGCGTGTGGTGCGTTGCAGCAATTGGACGCCGAGGTGCGCTTCCAGCTGCTTGATCAGGATGGTCACCGAGGCGCGCGGCAATTGCAGGCTGTCGGCCGCCTTGGCAAACCCGCCCAATTCGACGATCCGGGTGAACACACGCATCGCATTAAAACGGTCCACGGGCCGGCTCCTGGCTGATTATTTAGAAATTACGAATAGTGATAGTGCTTTTAGCCGGTTTATCAAGGTTTTGTCGAGGATGACAATGGAGCCCTTCCCCACCCAGGAGCTTTACCCATGCACACTCGTCAACTCGGTAAAAACGGCCCGCACGTCTCCGCCATCGGCCTCGGCTGCATGGGCATGACGGATTTCTACACCACCGGCAGTGATACCCAGGAGGCCGTCGCCACGTTGCATCGCGCGCTGGAACTGGGGGTCAACTTCCTCGATACCGCCGATATCTACGGCCCGCACACCAATGAGGCACTGATCGGCAAAGCCATCGCCGGCAAGCGCGACCAAGTGTTCCTGGCGAGCAAGTTCGGCATCGTGCGTGACCCGGCGAATCCGGCATTGCGCGGGGTCAATGGCCGGCCCGAATACATTCGCAATGCTATCGACGGCACCCTGCAACGGCTGGGCATCGACACCCTGGATCTGTACTACCAGCACCGTATCGACCCCGACGTGGCCATCGAAGAAACCGTCGGCGCCATGGCCGATCTGGTCACGCAGGGCAAGGTGCGTTACCTGGGGCTGAGCGAAGCGTCCGCCGCCACACTGGAGCGCGCCCATCGCGTGCACCCCATCAGCGCCCTGCAAAGCGAGTATTCATTGTGGAGCCGCGACCAGGAACTCAACGGCTGCCTGGCTGCTTGCCAACGCCTGGGCATCGCCTTTGTGCCGTACAGTCCATTGGGCCGGGGGTTTCTCACCGGCGCGCTGAAAAGCCCGGATGATTTCGCTGCCGATGATTACCGCCGTTTCAGCCCGCGCTTCCAGGGCGACAACTTTGCGAAAAACCTGCTGCTGGTCCAACAGGTCCAGGCACTCGCAGCCGAAAAAGGCGTAACGGCCGGGCAACTGGCACTGGCGTGGGTGTTGGCACAGGGCGAATTCATTCTGCCGATCCCCGGCACCAAGCAGCGCAAGTACCTGGAAGAAAACGTCGCCGCCGTCTCGCTGACCCTCAGCACCCGCGAGCTGGCCGCGCTGGAGGCAATCTTCCCGGCCGATGCCACCGCCGGCCTGCGTTATCCCGAGGCGGTAATGGCGATGCTGGATATCTGACCGCCAAACCCACGGGGCGCCTGGAGGGAGGCGCCCCCACGACGAAACGTTTGGCACTCAATCGGCCCCGGGCGAGAGGAACGTTTGCAGGCGCGATGCCACGTAAGAGCAGCCCTGATGCGTCATCAGGGGCGCCTCAAGAGTCGATAAAAAGGACCTGTCATGATATCCACGCCATCCAACCCCTCGGCCACCCAGCCTTACGCCCAGCTACCCAAGCCTCCCGAGACAGCCACCTCGCCCTACACCCCACCGACCGACCTCAAGCCAGACATGGTTAACCGCCGGACACAGGTGCTGTTCGACGAAGGTGGCACCAAAATCAGCCGGTCAATCGACTGGGACCCCAGTGACCCGAAAAAGCCGCAGATCCTGAACAATTTCCTGCACGTAGAAACCGGTGATCGCGCAGACCGTGTCCATGTGCGCAATTTACCGAATGACAAGCTGCAGATCACAATCAACGATAAACCGCATGTATTCGACGTCAAAAGCAAGGAAGACCGCGAGCAGGAGCTGGCGATCGATACCCACGGCGGCGACGACACGGTCATCATCGACGATGACGTCAAGCTTCGTACAAGAGTGGAAGGCGGTGATGGTGACGATCGCATCCAGGCTGGCGGCGGTCGCAGCAGGCTGTTCGGAGGGCGTGGCAACGATGCCCTGGTGTTGGGCAGTGGCTTGGGTTATGCCGCCGGCGGCGACGGCGACGACACGATCATCGGCGGCAGCGGCAACGGCGTGATGTACGGCAACAAGGGCAATGACCTGCTCATTGCGGGCTCTGGCCCCGCCACCAAGCAAACCTACATGGACGGTGGCGACGGCGACGATGTGCTCTTCTCCGGCAGCGGGCACACCGTTGCCCATGGTGGCAATGGCGATGACAACTTGGTCGGGAACGCACGCACGACCTTCTACACCGGCAAAGGCAAAGACAGCATTTGGAACAACCAGCCCAATGACCGTATCTACGCCAAGGCCGGGGATAGTTTCGACCGTACCCAAGGATCGGCTTTCACCGAAGTCAAACCCAGCAATGCCGGCAACCGCGGCTTCAGCGTGGACGCCCCACCAGAAGTCAACGAGGACCAGGCACAGGAGTTCAAGCAGAGCGTCGCCGACGATTTTGAATTTCTGCGCAGTTCACCCACGGGGCAACAGGCACTCAAGCGAATGGATGAGCTTGCGGCAATAAATGGCGCCAAGGTCAGCATACGGCCGATCAACCACGGCGGTAACGAATACCTGTTTGGCAGCACTGGACTGGAAAACATGACACCTGAGGAGTCCGAAAGCGCAGGCGAAGGGGCCTTCGGAACGATCACCAATGGCGTGCCCGGTGCCCGCGCCGATCGCGGCATCATTCACTTTGACTCGCCGGCTACGCTCGAAAACGCCGACCGCACCAACACACGGGTACCCGCCACCGCTCTCTTCGGTCAGGTGGCCTCCGCCTACAATGGCGCAACCGGTACATTCCTGCCGGGTGAAACCCGCGAAGCGCCGGGAGAATCGGGTCTCGCCAGGAATGAAGTACGTCAAGCCATTGGCCTGCCCAGCGATGCCGAACCTTTTGATTTCGACAATGACCCCTCGACACCGCCGAGCACCGTCAATCCGAGACCGTTTACCGAAAACGCCCTGAATGAAGAGATGGGCAAACCCTTGAGGAAGACCGTCCTATGGTCACCTAGCGATCAAGGTCGTGGGACGTAGAGCGCGCCTCAATATCGGTTCTGACACGGAGCGCGGCGGGTAGTCGGCCTCGCTCTGGTCAGCCCCAGCTATTTAGCACCATCGTACCTAAAGCTCCGCCCATCCACGCCGATAGCCCTACGAAGCTCCAAAAAGCCGCGTCGACAATAAACGCTTCGTAAGGACGAATCCCATGCCCCCACTGCGCTCCATTCAAACTCGCTACACCCTGTTTCTGGTGCTGTTCGTCCTGGTGTTATTGGTCTTGACGGTCGTGGGTATCGGCCAGTTGGTTGCGCCGAAGCTGCAGTACACCGAGGAACAGGTGGTGCTCAACCGCATCAGTGAAGTGGCCGAGCAGATCCAGGGCGAACTGAACAAGGTCCAGGCCCAGCAACGCAGCATCACCCAGACCATTGTGCTGCTCGACAGCGATGCCATCGACAAGGTCCTGCCCGGCCTGGTGGACCAGTACGGCGAGCTGAAAGTCTTCGGCGGCGGCATCTGGCCGCTGCCCAACCAGCGCACCCCGGGGCGCAACAAGCACAGCACGTTCTGGCACCGCGATGCGTCGGGCAAGCTCGTAGTGAACACGTTCTGGAACAGCGACCCTGCCCCCAATTACTACGACCAGAGCTGGTACAAGGGCGGCCTCGCCGCGCCGCGTGGCCAATGTGCCTGGGCTGCCGCCTACAAGGACGACGCCAGCCAGGAGCCGCGCACCAACTGCGCCATGGCGATCCAGCGGGACGGTGCGGCGTATGGCGTCGCCACCATTGATGTGACCCTGGGCTTTTTCAACGCGCTGGTGGCCAGCAAGGAAAAAGACATCGGCGGGCAGATGCTGATCGTCGAAGGCGACGGCAAGATCATCAGCAGCAGCACGCGCCTGAGTGGCCCGGTGGTGTTGAAGAACATCAGCGAACTCACCGGCACCTCGGCATTTGCCGCCCAGGTCAGCAAAGCCCTGGCCCACCGTGACCAGGCCTTGCAGCGCAGCGAGTTCGACAACCAGGGCGTGGCCAGCACGTTCTATATGCGCCCCATCGAAGGCACGCCGTGGTTCCTGGCGACCGCCCTGCCCACCTCGTTGATCACCGCCCAGCGCGACGACGTGCTCGGCAGCCTGGCCCTGGTGCAAATCCCCATGGTGCTGCTGTTGGTGCTGCTGGCGGCCTATGCGATCCGCCAACTGGTGCAACGCATGAACACGCTGAAAGCCAATATTGACGCGTTGTCCGCCGGCGACGCCGACCTGACGCGACGCATCACCATCCGCGCTGAAGACGAACTCGGCGCCATCGGCCACTCGGTCAACCGCTTTATCGTGTACCTGCAAAACATGATCGGCGAGGTCACGCAGGCCACCGGCGCCATGTCGTCGGGCCTTGAGCAACTGCAGAAAACCTCGGCGCACACCAACCAGATCCTGATGCGCCACGCCTCGGAGACCGACCAGACCGTCACCGCCATCACCGAGATGAGTTCCACCGCCGACACGGTTGCGCAGAACGCCGCAGAAACCGCCTCGTTCACTCAACGCGCCAACGAACACGCCGACCGTTCCCGCGTGGTGGTCGGCGAAGCCTCCAGCAGTGTCAGCGCCCTGATCGGCGAAGTGGCCAGCGCCACCCACACCGTGGAGAACATGCGCCAGGACGCCGCGCGCATCACCGAAACCCTGGGCGTGATCGGCGCGATTGCGGGCCAGACCAACCTGCTGGCGCTCAACGCCGCAATCGAAGCGGCACGGGCCGGCGAACAAGGCCGGGGGTTTGCCGTGGTCGCCGACGAAGTCCGAGCACTGGCCGCGCGCACCCAGGCCAGCACCTCGCAGATCAACGAGATGCTCGCGCGCCTGACTACCGGGGTGAGTTCGTCGGTGGCGGCCATGGAAAACACCCAGGCCAGTTGCCAATCGGCGGCGGATGCCACCGCGCGGGTCAACACCGGCCTGGACGAGATGGCAGGCTCGGTCAGCCATATCAACAACCTCAGCACGCAGATCGCCACGGCCGCCGAGCAACAGAGCGCGGTGACCGAGGAGATCAACCGCAGCATGGTGCAGATCCGACATATGGTCGAGGAACTGGTGCAGAGCGGCCATGCCACGCAAACCAATACGCAGACCCTGCTGGACGCCAATGGACGCGTGATTGCCTTGATGGGGCGTTTCAAGGTGAGCTGATAAATGGCCTGGATACTCCCGTGCAATGCGCGGGAGTCGGACTATTCTGACAGTTCACAGCCACACAGGAGGTGTGCCATGCGCGCTGCAGAGCAGTCAGTCCGCTTGGAGCGGATCAGTCAGGAACGCTTTATCGAGGCCCCCATCGATGCCGTCTACGACTATGTGACCCAGCCGGATCGCTGGCACGAATGGCACCCCACATCCCTGAGTGCCGACACCGGCACCACCGGTTCACTCCCCGTCGGCACGCGCTTTACCGAAATGATCGACCTCTTGGGCGTGCGCGTGCCCATGAGTTACCGCGTACAGGTCGCCCGCCGCCCCGGCGAGTTCAAGACCGTGTTTACCTCCCTCGCCGTCGATGGCTCCATTCACTACTTCCTGCAGCCGTTTCGCGGCGGCACGCTGTTCAAGCGCGTGCTGACCTATGAGACCGAATTGCAGCTGGCCACCTTGCATGAGCGCATGATCGAGTTGTCCGCGATTGCCCTGGACCAACTCAAGCATCGGCTGGAAAATCCGCCCTTCGTATAATTTTGAAACATTACCGCGAAGGTTGCTCGCCGGTGGGCGCTGGCTTGCCTGCGATGACGTCGTCATGATCGCCGCCATCCCAATCGCCACTTCCTGCTTGCGAGCCTTTTGATGAAAACCACCCTGCGCCTGGCCCTGCTGTCGGCCCTGTTCACCACCACGCTAGCCCAGGCCGCCGACCTGATCCCCATCGACGTACACCGCGACGCCAACTGCGGTTGCTGCAAGAAATGGATCAGCCACCTGGAAAGCAACGGCTTCAAGGTCAATGACCATGTCGAAGCCAATATGAGTGACGTCAAGCAACGCCTAGGCGTGGCGCCGCGCCTGGGCTCGTGCCACACCGCTGTGATCGACGGCAAGTTCGTCGAGGGCCATGTGCCCGCCGAGCAGGTCCTGGCGCTGCGCAAGCGCAACGACCTGCTGGGAATCGCCGCACCGGGCATGCCCATGGGTTCGCCGGGCATGGAAGTCGAAGGTCGCAGCGAGGCGTATCAGGTCATCGGCTTGACCCGCGACGGCCAGGATGTGGTGGTGGCCGAGTACCCGGCACACTGACCGATGCTCGCCGGTTACCTGGGGCTGTTTCTCGCTGCGTTTGGCGCCGCGACCCTGCTGCCCCTGCAATCCGAAGCCGTGCTGGTAGGCCTGCTGCTCAGCGGGCATTACAGCCTGTGGTGGCTGCTGGTGGTCGCGACGCTGGGCAATGTGCTGGGGTCGGTGCTGAACTGGCTGCTCGGGCGTGGGGTGGAGCGCTTCAAGCACCGGCGCTGGTTTCCGGTCAGCGACCCGCAACTGGCCAAAGCCCGGCACCATTACCAGCGTTGGGGGCATTGGACGCTGCTGCTCAGTTGGGTGCCGATCATCGGTGACCCACTGACACTGGTGGCCGGGGTGATGCGCGAGCCGTTGTGGCGTTTCCTGCTGCTGGTGACCCTGGCCAAGGGCGTGCGTTACGGGGTGCTGGCAGCCCTGACCTTGCAGTGGGTGTTAATCCCCACTTAATCGCCTCCCAACAGCATCCGAGACATCTTGTCTGGAGCCCCGCCCATGCCTCTGATCCGCACCTTTTGCCTTGCCGGCCTGCTCACCGCCAGTGTCACCCAGGTGTTCGCAGCCACTGAAGGCCCTGCCTACGGGCCAGAACTGCAAGGCTTTGCGTACCCCTATCCACTTGAGCACTTCAACTTCCAATCCCAGGGCAAGTCCCTGCAGATGGGCTACATGGACATCCCCGCCACCGGCAAGGCCAACGGGCGCAGCGTGGTGCTGATGCACGGCAAGAACTTCTGCGGCGCTACCTGGGAAGGCTCGATCAAGGCCTTGAGCGAGGCCGGTTACCGGGTGATCGCGCCCGACCAGATCGGCTTCTGCACCTCCAGCAAGCCTGATCACTATCAGTACAGCTTCCAGCAACTGGCGCAAAACACCCATCAACTCCTGGAAAAGCTCGGCATTCACCAGGCGACCATTATCGGCCACTCCACCGGTGGCATGCTCGCCACCCGCTACGCCCTGCTCTATCCGACCCAGACCGAGCAGCTTGGGCTGGTGAACCCGATTGGCCTGGAAGACTGGAAAGCCCTCGGCGTGCCCTACAGCAGCGTCGACCAGTGGTACCAGCGCGAGCTTAAACTCAGCGCCGAAGGCATTCGCAAGTACGAACTCAACACCTACTATGTAGGGCGCTGGAAGCCCGAATACGACCGCTGGGTCGATATGCTCGCCGGCCTCAATAAAGGCCCGGGCCATACCCAGGTTGCATGGAACTCGGCATTGATTTACGACATGATCTTCACCCAGCCGGTGTACTACGAGTTCAAGGACCTGCAGATGCCGACCCTGCTGTGGATCGGCACCTCGGACAACACCGCGATCGGCAAGGACCTGGCGCCACCGGAGGTCAAGGCCAAGCTCGGCAACTACGCGGTACTCGGCAAGCAGGTGGCCAAGCTGATCCCGCATTCCACCCTGGTGGAATTCCCGGGCCTGGGCCATGCACCGCAAATGGAAGAACCGGCACAGTTCAATAAAGCATTGTTGCAGGGCTTGAACGCCCTTTAATCCAACCTTTTTCGAGGCACGCGTGAATGTCGGTACAGATCGCAGTCATTGATGATTGGCAGAAGGTAGCCAGTGGCGTGGTGGACTGGTCGGTGCTGGAGTCGGTAGGCCAGGTGCATTTCCTGCACGACTACCCGGCGGACACCGCCACCCTGATCGAGCGGTTGCAGGGGTTTGAGGTGATTTGCGTGATGCGCGAGCGCACCACTTTCGACAAGGCCCTGCTGCAGGGCTTGCCCCAGCTCAAGCTGCTGGTGACCGGCGGCATGCGCAACGCGGCCATCGACATCCCGGCGGCCAAGGCGCTGGGCATCCAGGTGTGTGGCACCGACAGCTACAAACAGGCCGCGCCGGAACTGACCTGGGCACTGATCATGGCCTCCACGCGCAACCTGGTGGCCGAAGCCAACTCGCTGAGAGCGGGCGGCTGGCAGGTGGGACTGGGCGGCGACCTGTATGGCAAGACCCTGGGGATCCTCGGGCTGGGTAGCATCGGCCAGAAAGTCGCCCAGTTCGCCCAGGTGTTCGGCATGCGCGTGATTGCCTGGAGTGAAAATCTCACGCCGGAACGCGCAGCCGCCTCGGGCGTGACGTGGGTCAGCAAACGCGAGTTGTTTGAACAGGCCGACGTTCTCACCATCCACCTGGTGCTCAGCGACCGCAGCCGCGGCCTGGTGGATGCCGAGGCGCTGGGCTGGATGAAACCCAGCGCACGCCTGGTGAACACCGCGCGCGGTCCGATTGTGGATGAGCAGGCACTGGTGCGGGCCCTGCAAAACGGCCAACTGGCCGGCGCCGCGCTGGATGTGTTCAGCGAAGAACCGCTGCCCGCCGACCATCCGTTTCGCCAACTGGACAATGTGCTGGCCACACCGCACGTGGGGTATGTCAGCGAGCAGAACTACCGGCAGTTTTACCAGCAGATGATCGAGGACATCCAGGCCTGGGCCAATCACGCCCCCCTCCGACTGCTCAACTGACAGCGTGGGGAGCAGCAATTCTCCCCTAGCAAGCACACTTGATCAGGGAACCCCTCCCCCTAAGCAAGCCGCTCCCCCCAGCAAGCCGCTCCCCCTGTGGCGAGCAGGCTTGCCCTGCGTTGGGCTGCGCAGCAGCCCCAAAACCTGCCCCCCCGCCCAACCTGATGCACCCCACGCACCACATCGGAGCACTTCCCCGTCATACCCCCTGCAACCCTACCTCCGCCTACCCCGCCCACCAACCCCGCCCCCGTTTTCCCAGCTTTGCATATCGTTACAAGTATTTTGTCCTACAAAAATCCCCCACAAACCCTACAGGCTCTAGGATCTGTCCTAGACTGATGACCGATGGGTCCGTTTCAAAACAAAAACCCCGCGAAAAAATCGAAACTTTCCAACTCTGCCATAGGTCAGGTTTAGGGTAAGGCGCGCACAAGCGGTTCACACCAGATGCCGTCTATCCATTCTTTTTGAGCTAACCGTGCAACTGGCATACGCCTTGCCAGTTTGTCATTGCGCTTGTGCGCCTGGCCGCAGGATGCGGTCAACGGAGCTAGTGGCAGCGGGCCACTAGCCGACCAACACGTGGAGAGAACTATGATCAGTGCCGCTGCAAGTATTCAAGGAGAGCGTGTTAGTCAGCCAGTTGGCGGGTCGACAGCTTTAGTCGACCTCAACACGGTGCGGCCGGTCCCGAGTCATAATCCCAATCGCAAGAAAGTCCTGTTCGTCACCTCCGAATTCGCCGACCTGGTCAAGACCGGCGGCCTGGGCGACGTCTCTGCCGCCCTGCCCCGTGCCATGGCGCACCTGCACGATGTGCGCGTGCTGATCCCCGGCTACCCGCAGGTAATGGAGAGTGACAACCCGATCCATATCATTGGTGAACTGGGCGGCCATGCCGCGCTGCCACCGTGCAAGATCGGGCGCATGGACCTCAAGGACGGCCTGGTTATCTATGTACTGATCTGCCCTGAGCTCTATGAGCGCGAAGGCACGCCCTACGGCGCCAATAACGGCCGTGACTGGCCCGACAACCACATTCGCTTCGCCCGCCTGGGCCTGGCCGCCGCCGACATGGCCGCCAACCTGGCACAGATCCACTGGTGCCCGGACCTGGTGCACGCCCATGACTGGCCCGCTGGCCTGGCTCCGGCCTATATGCACTGGCGTGGGTCACGCACCCCGACCCTGTTCACCATCCATAACCTGGCCTACCAGGGTGTGGTCAGCCTGGCCTCGACGCCGGAGCTGGGCATTCCACCCCACGCGCTGCAACAGGAAGGCATGGAGTTCTACGGCAAGATGTCGTTCCTCAAGGCCGGCATGGCCTACTCGAGCCATATCACCACCGTGAGCGCGACGTACGCCCAGGAAATCACCACGCCGGAATTCGGCTGCGGCCTCGACGGTTTCCTTGCCGCCAAGACCCAGCAAGGCCTGCTCAGTGGCATTCCCAACGGCATTGATGAAAGTTGGGAAACCTCCACCGACACGCACCTGACCCACAACTTCAACATTGGCGACTGGGAAGGCAAGGCGATCAACGCCGGCCACGTGCGCGAATTGTTCGGCCTGCATGACTCCACCGGCCCGCTGTTCGCCGTGGTCTCGCGCCTGGTCTACCAGAAAGGCCTGGACCTGACCGAGGCCGTGTCGAGCTTTATCGTCGAAAACGGTGGCCAGATCGCGATCATCGGTCGCGGCGAGCCCGAAGAAGAGCAAGCCATGCGTGAATTGGCGCTGCGCTTCCCTGGGCAGGTCGGCGTGCGTATCGGCTTCAACGAAACCGACGCCCGCCGCATGTTCGCCGGCAGTGACTTCCTGCTGATGCCTTCACGCTACGAACCCTGCGGCCTGAGCCAGATGTACGCCCAGCGCTTCGGCTCGCTGCCGGTGGCACGCAACACCGGCGGGCTGGCGGACACCATCGAGAATGGCGTCACCGGGTTCCTGTTCAATGAATCCACGGTAGAAAGCTACGAAGAGGCACTGAGCCGCGCGTTCCGCGTGTTCGCCAACAAGGGCCTGCTCAATGCCATGCGCAGCCGCGCCATGACCCAGCCCTTCAACTGGTGCCAGGCGGTAGAACCCTACGCCGAACTGTATGAACAACTGGTGGCCAAGGCCTTGGGGAAATCGACTAAATAATCAAGGGAGGTCTTCATAGATGCCGTTACGGACTTTGGAAACCTGGCCCCACGGCGCAATCATGCTGGACGCGCAACACACGCGTTTTGCCTTGTGGGCGCCAGACGCGTTTTATGTCAGCGTTGAATTGGAAGACGGCAAATCCATCGCCATGCTGCCGCAGGCAGAGGGATGGTTCGAGACAGAAGTGAAGTGCCCCGCCGGCACCCGCTACCGCTTCAACATCGATGGAGAAATGGATGTACCCGACCCCGCGTCCAGGGCCCAGGCTGCGGACGTGCACGGTTGGAGCATAGTCGTCGACCCACTCGCCTACCCGTGGCGTCACCGCCACTGGCAAGGCCGCCCCTGGCACGAAGCGGTGATCTACGAGCTGCACGTGGGCACGATGGGGGGCTACGCCGAGGTCGAAAAACACCTGCCACGCCTGGCCGAGCTGGGCGTCACCGCCATTGAGTTGATGCCATTGGCGCAATTTCCCGGCGAACGCAACTGGGGTTATGACGGCGTGCTGCCGTATGCGCCCCAGTCCTCCTACGGCACTCCCGAACAGCTCAAGCACTTGGTCGATTGCGCCCACGAGCATGGCCTCGCGGTGATCCTGGATGTCGTCTACAACCACTTCGGTCCCGATGGCAATTACCTGGGCCAGTACGCGGCCGGCTTCTTTCAGGAAGACGTGCACACGCCGTGGGGCGCCGGTATCGATTTCGACCGCCGTGAAGTGCGCAATTTCTTCCTCGACAACGCGCTGATGTGGTTGCTGGAATACCGCTTCGACGGCCTGCGCCTGGACGCCGTGCACGCCATCGACAACCCAGGCTTCCTGCAGGAGCTCGCGCAGCGGGTGCGCCAGCAGGTCGACACCGGTCGGCATGTGTGGCTGGTGCTGGAGAACGAACTCAACCAGGCCAGCCTGCTCAAGCAGGATTTCGACGCGCAATGGAATGATGACTTTCATAACGTGTTGCACGTACTGCTGACCGGCGAAACCGACGCGTACTACAGCGACTTTGCCAAGGAACCTACCGCCCAACTGGCGCGTTGCCTGGGCGAGGGTTTTGTCTACCAGGGCCACACCACCCGCCACGGCCATGAGCGCGGCGAACCCAGCGGCGATCTGCCGCCCACCGCCTTTGTAGCCTTCCTGCAGAACCACGACCAGATCGGCAACCGCGCGATGGGCGAGCGCCTGCACCAGCTGTGCGCGCCCCAGGCGCTCAAGGCGGCGACCGCCCTGCTGCTGCTGTCACCGATGATCCCGCTGATGTTCATGGGCGATGAAGTGAATGCCAGCGAGCCGTTCCTGTTTTTCACCGATCACCACGGCGAACTGGCCGAAGCGGTGCGTGAGGGCCGGCGCGGCGAATTTGCCGACTTTGCCGCCTTCCAGGACCCGGAGCGTCGTGACCGCATCCCGGACCCGAACGCCCTGGCCACTTTCAAGCAATCCTCCCCGGCGCTGGCCGATCACCCCCACGCCGAGCTCTACCGGCACCTGTTGAACCTGCGCCACACGCATATCGTGCCGCACCTGCCCGGCACCGTGGCCTTGGGTGCGCAGGTATTGGCCGACGGCGCCGTCAGTGCGCGCTGGCGCCTGGGCAACAGCAGCCTGTTGCAGATCGACCTGAACCTGAGCACCACCGCCGTGGACCACCCGGCGGCCGCCCACGTTCTGTTTCAAACGCCTGCCGAGCACGGCGCACAACTGCCGCCGTACAGCGCACGCGTGACCCTATCCCCTGTTGGAGAGCACCCTTGAGCGAAGCGAACCTGGAAATCCTCGCCAGCCGCGCGGGCCTGGCCGTCGATTGGATCGACGCAAACGGCCGCCCGCAACGAGTGAAACCCGACGCCCTGCGCGCCGTTCTCAAAGGCCTGGGCCACCCGGCCGACACCGATGCCGAGATCGACGCCAGCCTGCTTGAACTGGAGCAGGTGCAACACGACAAACACCTGCCCCCCTTGATGACCATCGACTCAGGCGAAGGCCTCGACCTGGCACGTTACTTCGAGCCCGATACCCTGTGCCGGGTCAACCTCGAAGGCGGCGAAAGCCTGGAGCTGCGCCTCGACGGCAACGCGGTTCTGCCTGGCGTGATCGCCCTGGGTTATCACCAGGTGCATATCAACGACCAGAGTTTTACCCTGGCCGTCGCGCCCACGCACTGCTACAGCGTGGCCGAAGCGGTGGACACCCAGCCCGCGCGCGCCTGGGGCCTGAGTGCCCAGCTGTACGCACTGCGCCGCCTGGGAGATGGTGGTTTCGGCGACACCCTGGCCTTGGAGCACCTGGCGCGCTCCGCTGCAGAACGTGGCGCGGACGCCCTGGCGATCAGCCCGATGCACGCGATGTTCAGCGCCGACACCGGCCGCTACAGCCCGTACTCGCCCTCCAGTCGCCTGTTCCTCAACAGCTTGTATGCCTCTCCGGCCTGCATCCTCGGTGAACGCGAAGTGCGCAGCGCCATCGACGCCCTCGGCCTGGAAGATGAACTGCACACGCTGGAGCAACACACGCTGATCGACTGGCCCGCCGCCGCCAACGCCAAGCAACGCCTGCTGCGCGCGCTGTATGAAGATTTCCGCCACGGCCAGCACCCGCAACAGGCCGACTTCCTCAGCTTCCGTCAGGCCGGTGGCGAAGCGCTGGAAAACCACTGCCGCTTTGAGGCCGTGCAGGCACAGCGTGCCGCCGCCGGCGAGGATCTCGACTGGCGTCACTGGCCGCAGGAGTGGCGCAATCCGCAAAGCCCGGCACTGGTACAGTTCGCTGAAGCCAACCGCGAGGAAATCGGCTACTACGCCTTTGCCCAATGGCTGATCGCGCGCTGTCTGGAGCGAGCCCAGCAAGCCGCCCGAGGCAGCGGCATGGGCATCGGCCTGATCGCCGACCTGGCGGTAGGCGCTGATGGCGGCGGCAGCCAGGCCTGGAGCCGCCAGGATGAACTGCTGGCCGACCTGACCGTGGGCGCGCCGCCGGATATTCTCAACCGCTCCGGCCAAGGCTGGGGGATTTCCGCATTCTCACCTGAAGGCCTCAAGCGCAACGGTTTTCGTGCATTCATCGAAATGCTGCGCGCCAACTTCGCCCACGCCGGCGGCTTGCGCATCGACCATGTGATGGGCCTGCAGCGCCTGTGGGTGATTCCCATGGATGCCTCGCCGCGCGAAGGCGCCTACCTGTATTACCCGGTGGATGACCTGTTGCGGCTGCTGGCCCTGGAGTCACACCGCCACAAGGCTATCGTCCTCGGCGAAGACCTCGGCACCGTGCCCGACGGCCTGCGCGAAAAACTCAGCGGCCGCTCGATCCTGGGCATGCGCGTGCTGCTGTTCGAACAAGGCCACGATGGCCAGTTCAACCCGATCCTCGACTGGCCGGACAACGCCCTGGCCACCACCAGCACCCATGACCTGCCGACCCTCAACGGCTGGTGGCACAGCCGTGATATCGACTGGAACATCCAGCTCGGCCTCATCGATGCGCCCACCGTGGAGCAATGGAGCGAACACCGCCTGCGCGAACGCCAGGCACTGCGCCAGGCCTTGAGCCAGGACCCGCAGAATTTCGTCGAAGAAATTCGCAATGAAACCGACCACATGATCGACGCCAGCGTGCGCTACCTCGGCCACACCCGTGCGCCGCTGGTGCTGCTGCCGCTCGAGGACGCGCTGGGCATTGAAGAACAAGCCAACCTGCCCGGCACCACCGATACCCATCCCAATTGGCGCCGCCGCCTGGCGGGCGAGGCTTCCAGCCTGCTCGACAATGCCGGCGCCGCCCGCCGCCTCGAACTGCTGGCCGTCGCGCGCAACCAAGCCTATGAGCGTGACCGATGAAAGCACTGCCCCTGCGCGCTACTCAGCGCCTGCAATTCCATAAAGGTTTCACCCTCGATGACGCGGTGCCCCTGGTGCCGTATTTCGCCCAACTGGGCATCAGCCACCTGTATGCCTCGCCGCTGCTCAGCGCGCGTGCTGGCTCAATGCACGGCTATGACGTGGTCGACCCGACCAGCGTCAACCCCGAGCTTGGCGGTGAAGCGGCGCTGCGCCGTCTGGTCGCGGCCTTGCGTGAGCACGGTATGGGGCTGATCCTCGATATCGTCTCCAATCACATGGCCGTGGGCGGCGCCGACAACCCCTGGTGGCTGGACCTGCTGGAATGGGGGCGCCTGAGCCCCTACAGCGAGTTCTTCGACATCCAATGGCACTCCCCCGACCCGCTGCTCAAGGGCCAATTGTTGATGCCGTTCCTCGGCAGCGACTACGGCGAAGCCTTGCAGACCGGCACCCTGACCCTGCATTTCGATGCAGCCCATGGCGCGTTCTACGTCGAGCATTACCAACACCGCTTTCCGATCTGCCCACGCGACTACGCGTTGATCCTCGGCAACGACCCATTACTCAAGCCGCTGGCCGACCGCTTCAGCGCCCTCGCCTACCAGGACGACGCCTACGCCGAAGCCGCCTGGCTCAAGCAGGCGCTGGCCGAGCGCGCCACCGAAGTGATGCCCGCCATCGAGAGCCGGCTGGCCGAGTTCGACGGGCGCCAGCCTGAAGGCTTCAAGCGCCTGCACCAGTTGCTCGAGCAACAGACCTATCGCCTGGCCAGCTGGCGCACCGCGTCGGACGACATCAACTGGCGGCGCTTCTTCGACGTCAACGAACTCGGCGGCCTGCGCGTGGAACGCAGCGCCGTGTTCGAAGCCACCCACGGCAAGATCTTCGAGCTGATCAGTGAAGGCCTGGTGGACGGTTTGCGCATCGACCATATCGACGGCCTCGCCGATCCTCGCGGCTACTGCCGCAAGCTGCGCCGGCGCGTGGATTCGCTATCGCCGGAGCGGCACCTGCCGATCTTTGTCGAAAAGATTCTCGGCGAAGGCGAAACCCTGCGTGAAGACTGGCGCGTGGACGGCACCACCGGCTACGAATTCATGAACCAGCTGTCGCTGTTGCAACATCACCCGGAGGGCTTTGCGCCGCTGGCCGCGTTGTGGACGCAGCACAGCGAACGGCCCTCGGCGTTTATCGAAGAGGCGCGGCTGGCACGTCAGCAGATCCTCAATGGCTCCCTCGGCGGCGATTTCGAAAGCGTGGCGCGGGCCCTGCTGCAAGTCGCGCGCGACGATGTGATGACCCGCGACCTGACCCTCGGTGCAATTCGCCGCGCCTTGCAGGAGCTGATCGTGCACTTCCCGGTGTACCGCACCTACATCAGCGCGCTGGGCCGCAGCGCGGCTGACGACAAAGTCTTCCAGCACGCCATGGACGGTGCCCGCAGCACCCTCGGCGAAGGCGACTGGCCGGTGCTCGAACACCTGGAAAAATGGCTTGGCGGACAGCCTTGGCGCCATCGCCCGGTGGGCCGCGAGCGCAAGATGCTCAAGCATGCCTGCGTGCGCTTCCAGCAACTGACGTCGCCGGCGGCCGCCAAGGCCGTGGAAGACACTGCGTTCTATCGCTCGGGCGTGCTGCTGTCGCGCAATGACGTGGGTTTCAGCACCGAGCAGTTCAGCGCGCCGCTGGCCGAGTTCCATGCGGTCAACCAGCAACGCCTGCAGACCTTCCCCGATAACCTGTTGGCCACGGCGACCCACGACCACAAGCGCGGCGAAGATACCCGCGCGCGCCTCGCGGTGCTCAGCGAGTGCGCAGCGTGGTACATCGAGCAGGTCGAGCAGTGGCGCAGGCTCGCCGCGCCGCTGCGCACTGACGCCAGTGCGCCGTCGGCCGGCGATGAGTTGATTCTTTACCAAGTGCTGCTCGGCAGCTGGCCGCTGGACCAGGCCGATGACTTCGAGGACTACCATCAGCGCCTGTGGCAATGGCAACAGAAAGCCCTGCGCGAGGCCAAGCTGCAGAGCGCCTGGAGCGCGCCCAACGAAGCCTATGAACAGGGCGTCGAAGCTTTCCTGTCACGCCTGCTGCTGAGCGAGGAAGGCCGTCCGTTGCGCACGGCAATCGGCAACGCAGCCCAGGTGATCGCCCCCGCCGGCGCGGTGAATGGCCTGGCGCAATCCTTGCTTCGCATCACCGTGCCGGGTGTGCCGGACTTGTACCAGGGCGACGAGTTCTGGGACTTCAGCCTGGTGGATCCGGACAACCGTCGCCCGGTGGATTTCAACGCACGGCAACGCGCGCTGGATACCCCACCGGATCCCGGCGAACTGCTGTTCAACTGGCGAGACGGGCGCATCAAGCAGGCCGTGATTGCCCAGGCGCTGGCCTTGCGCAAGGCCGATCCCGGACTCTTCCGCGCAGGCAGCTATACGCCGCTGGAAGTGCTCGGCCAACACGCCGGGCGGGTGGTCGCGTTCCACCGCGAACACCAGGGCCGCCACCTGTTGGTGGTGGTGCCGCGCTGGCCGTTTGACCTGCTTGAAAACGGTGTGCATCCCCAGATCAATGCGCAGGTTTGGGGCGATACACGGGTGAAATTACCGTTCGCCGCGCCAACTCAAAACTGGAAGGGACTTTTTCATACAGGCGCAGTCACACCAGACAAGGAGCTGTTGATCAGCGCTGCCCTGGGGGATTTCCCGGTCAATGTCTTTATCAATCCTGATGATCAAGAAAGCTGAAAATTTTCTGTGAGGAGCATTGTGATGAGTACTGAAGACAAACGCATACGCGAGCTGGCGCATCAGATCTGGGAATCTGAAGGCAAACCCCATGGGGAGGACGCACGTCATTGGGAGATGGCGCGCAAGCTTGCCGAAGCCGAAGCCCTGACGCCGAGTAAGCCCAAGGCCTCGGCCAAACCCAAGACCGCGCCCAAACCGCCGGCCAAGGCCAAGCCTGCACCACCGGCCGCGAGCAAGCCGGCAGCCCCGGCGGCGAAGAAGCCAGCGGCGCCGAAAAAGCCCAAGCCTTGACCCCCGCACCGCTTGCCGGCCCTGCCGGCAAGCGGTGATTTTTCCACCCCGATTGTCAGCTGAATATTCGTCAGCACGGCCGCGTTCGGCCCGAAAAAAGACCCTTGCAGGAGCAACACCATGAGCAAACCCCATAAAACCCCTTCGACGCCGGGCAACGAGCCGTCGCGGATTCGTGAAGGTTTGCCCTTCCCCCTCGGCGCCACCTGGGATGGACTGGGCGTCAACTTTGCGCTGTTCTCGGCCAACGCCACCAAAGTGGAGCTGTGCCTGTTTGACGACGCCGGCGAAGTTGAGCTGGAACGCATCGAACTGCCCGAATACACCGACGAAATCTTCCACGGCTACTTGCCCGACGCCCACCCCGGGCTGATTTACGGCTACCGTGTGTACGGTGCTTATGACCCGGCCAACGGTCATCGCTTCAACCACCACAAATTGCTGATCGACCCCTATGCCAAACAGCTGGTGGGCGAACTCAAATGGTCCGAGGCACTGTTCGGCTACACCATCGGCCACCCGGACGACGACCTCAGCTTCGACGAACGCGACAGCGCGCCTTTCGTGCCCAAGTGCAAGGTCATCGACCCGGCGCACACCTGGGGCAACGACCAGCCGGTACGGGTGCCGTGGGACCGTACGATCATCTACGAAACCCACTTGCGCGGCATCAGCATGCGCCACCCTTCGGTCGGCGAATCGGTGCGCGGCACCTGCGCCGGCCTGATGGAAGATGACGTGCTCAAGCACATCCGCCAGTTGGGCATCTCGTCGGTCGAACTGTTGCCGGTACACGCCTTTGTCAACGACCAGCACCTGCTGGAAAAAGGCATGACCAACTATTGGGGCTACAACAGCATCGCGTTTTTCGCCCCCGACCCGCGCTACCTGGCCAGCGGCAAGATCGCCGAGTTCAAGGAGATGGTCGCGCACCTGCACGAGCAGAAGCTGGAAGTGATCCTCGACGTGGTCTACAACCACACCGCCGAAGGCAACGAGCGCGGCCCGACCCTGTCCATGCGCGGCATCGACAACGCCTCCTACTACCGGCTGATGCCCGATGACAAGCGCTTCTATATCAACGACTCCGGCACCGGCAACACCCTCGACCTGAGCCACCCGTGCGTGCTGCAGATGGTCACCGACTCCCTGCGCTACTGGGCCACCGAGATGCACGTCGACGGCTTCCGTTTCGACCTGGCGACCATCCTGGGCCGCTACCGCGACGGGTTTGACGAGCGCCACAGCTTCCTCGTGGCGTGCCGCCAGGACCCGGTACTGCGCCAGTTGAAAATGATCGCCGAACCCTGGGACTGTGGCCCAGGCGGTTATCAGGTGGGCAACTTCCCGCCGGGCTGGGTCGAATGGAACGACCGTTTCCGCGACACCGTACGTGCCTTCTGGAAAGGCGATGACGGCCAGTTGGCGGACTTCGCCGGGCGCATGACCGCTTCGGGCGAGATGTTCAACCATCGGGGTCGCCGCCCCTACAGCTCGGTGAACTTCATCACCGCGCATGACGGTTTCACCCTGCATGACCTGGTGTCGTACAACGACAAGCACAACGAAGCCAACGACGAGAACAACCAGGACGGCAGCAACAACAACCTGTCGTGGAACCACGGCGTCGAAGGCCCGACCGAAGATCCGGAAATCAACGCGCTGCGCCTGCGCCAGATGCGCAACTTCTTCGCCACGTTGCTGCTGGCCCAGGGCACGCCGATGATCGTCGCCGGTGATGAGTTCGCCCGCACCCAGCACGGCAACAACAACGCCTATTGCCAGGACAGCGAGATCGGCTGGGTCAACTGGGAGCTGGACGATGACGGCAAGGCGTTGCTCAAGTTTGTCAAACGCCTGATCAAGCTGCGCCTGGCCTATCCGATCCTGCGTCGTGGCCGCTTCCTGGTGGGCGACTATAACGAAGACATCGGCGTCAAGGATGTGACCTGGCTGTCGCCGGATGGCAACGAGATGACCACCGAACAGTGGGAAGACAGCCATGGCCGCTGCCTCGGCATGTTGATGGATGGTCGCGCGCAGGAAACCGGGATTCGACGTGCCGGTGCCGACGCCACCTTGTTGCTGGTGGTGAACGCGCATCACGACATGGTCAATTTCCGCCTGCCGTCGGTGCCTGAAGGTGAGTTCTGGACCTGCATGCTCGACACCAACCAGCCGGCGGTACGTGGCCAGGAACGGTTTGATTTTGATCACGAGTACGCGGTGACCGGCCGCTCGCTGCTACTGTTCGAACTGCAGCGTGACGAAGAGGTGTGACATGGCACTGCATGGATTCCTTCAGAGCTTCCAGGGCTACGCGGACACGCAAGACCTGGGCAAGGCGCTGAAGGCACTTCAGGAAGAAGGCCTCGACCAACTGCCGCTGCCTGGCAGCGGCGAAACCCTGGCGCGATTCAGTCGCCTGGCGCAGGTGGCAGGCCACGACCTGCGCTTGTGCAAGTTGTTCGAAGGTCATACCGATGCGTTGGCGATCATTGCCGAACTCGACAGCCCACTGCCGCCTTTGGGCAGCACATGGGGCATGTGGGCGGCCGAACCGCCGACCGCCAGGGTCCAGGTGCGCCAGGACGGGCATCGTTTGCGCCTGGACGGGCGCAAAGCCTGGTGCTCAGGCGCGGCAGTGGTCAGCCATGGCTTGTTGACGGCCTGGGATGACCAGGGCCGTCAGCAGTTGGTGGCGGTGCAGATGGATCAACCGGGTATCACCGTCACCAACGAGGGCTGGAATGCCGTGGGCATGGCGGCCACCGGCAGTGTCGAGGTGCTGTTTGACGGGGCCCTCGGGATCGCCGTGGGTGGTCCCGGCGATTACCTCGCCCGTCCGGGTTTCTGGCAGGGCGGCGTGGGCATCGCCGCGTGCTGGTACGGCGCCGCGCAACGCCTGGCCGAGTCCCTGCGCGAACACTGCAGCAAACGTCCGGAACCGCATGCCCTCGCCCACCTCGGCGCCGTCGACAGCGCCTTGAACGGGGCCGCCTGCGTACTGCGCGCCAGCGCCGAACAGATCGACCGCGACCCCAAGGCTGACGCCCAGCAACTGGCCCAGCAGACCCGCGCGTGTATCGAGGAGGCTGTCGAGCAGGTCATGCGCCATGTCGGCCGGGCCGTGGGTGCAGGGCCGTACTGCAAGGACCCGCACTTTGCCCAATTGATGACGGACCTGCCGGTGTACGTGCGCCAGAGCCATGCCGAGCGCGACCTGGCCGGCCTGGGCGAATTGGTTGCCGGCGAACCCACAGGGAGGTGGCAGTTATGAGACCCAACCCGATCGTCGGCCAGGGCACGCCGCTGCAACATTGGCAGGCCTCGAGCCTGATGGCGGAGCTGCCGCACATCAGTGTCGAAGAGCTGGTGCCCGAGGGCCATCGCGCCGTGATCATTGCCCCGCACCCGGATGATGAAGTGCTCGGCTGTGGCGGCCTGCTGCAAGGCCTGGCTGCGCTGGGCCGGCCCATGCAGCTGATTTCCGTTACCGATGGCAGCGCCAGTCACCCTGGATCCCGGCGCTGGCCGGTAGAACGCTTGAGCGTGGTGCGCCCGCAGGAATCGGCGCAGGCCCTGCACCGCCTGGGGTTGCCACTGCACAGTCTGAAATGGCTGCGCGCCGGCTTCAGCGACAGCCAGGTGGCAGCACGCGAAGACGAGCTGACTGCGTTTATCCAACGCTACCTCAAGCCGACCGACGTGGTGTTCACCACCTGGCGCGAAGACGGCCATTGCGACCATGAAGCCGTTGGCCGCGCGAGCGCCCACGCGGCCCAGGCCGTGGGCGCCGCGCTGTATGAGCTGCCAGTCTGGACCTGGCACTGGGCGTCTCCCGAAGACAGCCAAGTGCCGTGGCACCGCGCCCACAAGATTCCGCTGACCTGCGAAGCCGTGGCCCGCAAGCGCCACGCCATCCATGCATTCGCCAGCCAACTGGAAGGCGATCCGCAGATCGGCTTGCCGCCGGTACTGGCGCCGTACGTGGTCGAGCGGCTGTTGCAACCTTTTGAAGTGGTGTTTGTATGAGCGTGGCCACGCCGTATTTCGATCAACTGTTCGCTGATAACGATGACCCCTGGGCCTTTCGCCAACGCTGGTATGAGCGCCGCAAGCGCGCGCTGACCCTGGCAATGCTGACGCGCCCACGGTATGCCTCGATCTTCGAGCCCGGTTGCGCCAACGGTGAACTCAGCGCCGAACTGGCACCGCGCTGCGATCGCCTGTTGTGTTGCGACACCGCTTCAGCCGCCGTGGCCCTGGCCCGTGGTCGCCTGCTGGGCTTTGCCCATGCCCAGGTGCAACAGAGCCGCCTGCCCGAGCAATGGCCGCAGGGCCAGTTCGAACTCATCGTGCTCAGCGAGCTGTGCTACTACCTCGACGCCGATGACCTCGGCGGCCTGATCGACCGCGCCCTCACCAGCCTCGCCCCCAACGGGCAAGTGCTCGCCTGCCATTGGCGCCCGCCCATCGACGGCTGCCCGCAGACCGCCGAGCAGGTGCATGCGTTGCTGCACGAACGGCTGGCGATGCCGCTGGTTGCCCGGCATCACGAACACGACTTTCTCCTCGACCTGTGGAGCCGCGACGCGACCTCAGTCGCCACGCTGGAGGGCCTGCGATGATCGGTATCCTGATCCCGGTACACAATGAAGAAGCATTGCTCGGCGAGTGCCTGGACGCCGCGCTGATCGCGGCCAGCCATCCAGGCCTGGCGGGCGAAGCAGTGCAGGTGCTGGTGGTGCTCGACAGTTGCACCGATAGCAGCGCCGCGATTGCCGAAGCCTTCCAGGTGCAGCGTCTGGAAGTGCAGGCACGCAATGTCGGCCACGTACGTGGGGTGGGTGCGCGGCATCTGCTCAACCAGGGCGCGCGCTGGATCTCGTGCACCGACGCCGACAGCCGCGTGGCCCCCGATTGGCTGGTCGCACAGTTGGCCCTGGGTGCCGACGCCGTGTGCGGCACGGTCACGGTAGATGCCTGGAGTGAAGGGTTCGACCCGGCCGCGCAGATCCGCTACAACCAGGCGTACCAGGCCCGCGACGGCCACCGGCATATCCACGGCGCCAACCTGGGCATCAGCGCTGGGGCCTATGTGCGGGCCGGCGGTTTCGAACCGCTGGCCTGTCATGAAGATGTGCAACTGGTGCGCAACCTGGAGCGCTGCGGCGCCTCGATCGCCTGGAGCCACTCGCCGCAGGTGATCACCAGTGCACGCCTGGAAGCGCGGGCCCAGGGCGGCTTTGGCGATTATTTGAAGAGCCTGATGCTGGCCTCTTGAAAAAAACGCCATTACTGAATGTAAAAGCGACCAAACCTTGGCTATGCTGAGGACGCCTTGCTGGCAATCCAGGATTGGATTGCCATGCAACCACCACGACGGAGCCTGTGGTGGGTAAAAAGAGCGTCGTCCCGTCAACGGAGCACGACCCAGCATCAATTGACAAGGATCTGTCACCCATGAAGCTTGCCTCATTAGGCGACGGCCGCCGTGGCCCCGCCCAAATCTGGAACAGCGCACCGCAGCTGGCGCAAATCCCGCCGATCGCCCCTCATTCACTGGTGCCTCCTGGCGCACGCGTGGTCATTATCGCCCCCCATCCCGGCGATGAAGTGCTGGCCTGCGGCGGCTTGCTGCAACTGCTCAGCACCCTGGAACACCCGCTGCAACTGATCTCCATCACCGACGGCAGCGCCAGCCACCCCGGCTCGCACGTGTGGCCGGCCAGTCGCCTGAGCGTGGTCAGGCCCCAGGAAAGCGCCGAAGCACTGCGCCGCCTGGGCATGCCGCTGCACAGCCTCAAGTGGATTCGCGGTGGCTTTTGCGATAACGCCCTCGCCGCCCGCGAACCGCAATTGAGCCAGTTCATCGCCCGCTACCTGCACCCCGGTGACGTGGTGTTTTCCACCTGGCGCAACGACGGCAATGACGACCATGACGCCGTCGGCCGCGCCAGCGCCAAGGCTTGCAGCCTGGTAGGCGCGCACCTGTATGAAGTGCCGATCTGGGCCTGGCACTGGCCCGCCCGCGAAGGAGCGGTGATCCCCTGGCAGCGCGCGCGCAAGGTACGCCTGGATACGTGGAGCGTGGCGCGCAAACTCCACGCCGCCCACGCGTATGCCAGCCAATTGGCCGGCGACCCACAGATCGGCCTGGCGCCGATTCTCGCCCAGGTGTTGTTGGAGCGAATGCGCGAACCCTACGAAATCGTGCTGCCGCCATCCTTCTGACTCGTCTATACCTGTTATTTCTAACAGTGGCGCCCTGTCCATACACGGCTATGCTGCGACAGGACTGTGCCGCTTGAAGCGCAGTCGAGAAAGCCATGCCAACCTGTTGCATTGGCCGGTGTTTTCGAACAGGTGACCGGTATTTCCTGATCTGTATCGTGCATTTCGTTGTCATGGTCTGGCCCGCGCCTGCCGTTGCAGGTGCCGGGGCAATTATCCCCTCAATCGAGGACGGATCATGCGCACACGGACCTTTGCCTGGCTGTACCTGGTCGCCCTGGCAGCGACGCCACTGAGCTCTTACGGAGCATGCGTCATCAATAACACCGCCGGCGACGACACCTCTGCCTGTGACAGCGGCACCGCGCCGGGCTTTACCGACACTGGCGGCAACAACACCCTGAATCTCACTGCCACCGGCCGCATCACCGGGGCGGTGACCTATGGCGCCGGCAATGACCTGGTGGATGTGGAAGGCCCGAGCGCCGGGATCGACGGCAACTTGAACCAAGGCGACGGCAGCAATATCTTCCGCCTCAACCTGGGCAGCATCACCGGCTCGGTGACCCAAGGCTCGGGGAATGATGTGGCGCAGGTCACCGGCGGGCTGGCCGGCGCAATCATCCAGGGTGAAGGCATCGACAGTTTCTCCATGAGCGGCGGCACCATTGCCTCATTGGCCCAGGGTGACGGGCGCGATCAGTTCTTCATGAGCGGTGGCACGATCACCGGCGCGTTCGAGGACGGCGACCAGGCACTGATGAGCGGCGGCACCATCGGCCGGGTGGACATGAAGCTCGATAACAACATTTTCGATATACGCGGCGGCACGATCATCGGCAACCTGGTGACCGCCTTTGGCCAAGACACCATCCTGGTCTCGGGCACCAGCCTGATCGGCGGCAACATCAGCACCAGTGGCGGCGCGGATATCATCACGGTGACCGGCGGCACCATCAACGGGCAGATCCTGGCCAGTGCCGGCAATGACCTGTTCAGTTGGATCGGCGGCGGGCAAATCCGCGGACCTATCCTGATGGGCAACGATAACGACACCGCCCTCCTGCAAAACCTGACTGAAACCCAACTGTCATCCACCGCGTTGATCGATGGTGGCACGGGCACCGACACGCTGACGTTCGACAATACCCAGGCCAGCACGCCCGGGCGCTATGCCAACTGGGAACAGGTGATACTGGACAACAATGCCCGCTTCACACTGGGCGGCACTTTCGTGCTGGGCGATGCCGACACCGGCACGATGTCGGTCAACGGCAGCAGCACGCTGCTGGTCAATACCGGGGTTATCAGTGCGTTCACCGCTGGCCAGCTGGTGACCGTGAACAACCGTGGCCTGATCGACATGACCAGCGGCAGCGCCATCGCCAGCGACACGCTGACCGTGAATGGCAACTACAACGGCAACGGCGGCGGGCTCGCGCTGCAAAGCGTGCTCGGCGCTGACGGTTCCCCCAGCGATAAACTGGTGGTCAGCCAGGGCACCCTCGGCGGCACTACCGCGATCAGCGTCAGCAACCTGGGTGGGGCCGGCGGCGCTACGCTGCAGGACGGCATCCAGGTCGTCCAGGCCATCAACGGCGCCAGCGGCAGCGGCACCGCGTTCAGCCTCGCAGGGCCGGTGTCCGCCGGGGCGTTTGACTATCGCCTGTTCAAGGGCGGCGTATCGGCCGGCACGGCAGAAAACTACTACTTGCGCTCTACCGTCCCCGTGGCGCCGGCCGATCCCGTGCTCGTGCCCGTGCCGGGCCCCGGTGAGCCGCCCCTGCCATCCAACCCCGGGCTGACGCCGATCCCGATCTACCGCCAGGAAGTGCCGATCTATGCTGCGCTGTTTCCGGCTGCCGACCAGATCGTGCGGGGCATGCTGGGCACCTATCACCAGCGCATGGGGGACCAGGACCAGCCACAACCGGTCGGTACGTTCCCGGCGGGTTGGGGACGGGTGTATGGCAGCAGCAGTCGCCAGCATTCCGCCGGGACCGTCAGCCCAACGCTGGACAGTTCGGTCACGGCTTTCCAGGTCGGCAGCGACGTCTACGCCAGCAGCGGCGACAGCGGCCAAACCCAGCGCGCCGGTTTTTTTGTCGGCCACAGCACCCTCAGGGGCAACGTCAAAGGCTTCAATGGCGGCTGGGAAGACCGCGACGCCGGCAAGACCACCTTGCGCGGTGACAGCCTGGGGGTCTATTGGACGCTGATCGGCGCCAACCAGGCTTACCTCGACCTGGTCCTGATGGGTACCCGCTTCGACGGCAACAACGCATCGGATCGCGGGGTGAAAATGGACACCCAGGGCCACAACGTAAGCGCATCGGCCGAAGTCGGTTGGCCGTTCGCGCTGGTCAACAACTGGGTGGTCGAGCCCCAGGCCCAGGTGATCGTCGGCAAGACCTGGCTGGACAAGCAAAACGACGGCATCGCGGATGTTTCATACGATGCCGACACCCGCATCACCACGCGCCTGGGCGTGCGGCTGCGCGGCCAGTACACGGTCAGCGGCCTGCCACTGCAGCCCTATGTGCGCGCGAATGTCTGGCACTCACGCGCCGGGACTGACACCGTCACCTTCAACGACATCACGGATATCGACACCGAGCAGAAGTCCACCACCCTCGACCTGAGTGCCGGCGCCACGCTGGAGGTGGCCAATGGCGTGAACCTGTATGGCGAAGTCGGCTATGACCGCAACCTCGACAGCAACCTGTTCAACGGGCGCCAAGGCACGTTGGGCGTGAAGGTGGCCTTCTAGGTATGTATCGCACTGTGTACGGGACCGGCGGCGATACACAGCGTTTGATTCGACGGGTTTCCTGAAACAACCCAGATACAGCGCAGCGTTCAACTGAGCATCAGGCACACATCAAGCCGTAGGAGGCTCGCCATGCACGCTCACTTGAACCGTCGCCCCACACGTCACCCGCTGTTCCTGGCCCTGGCCCTGTTGTCCTTCGGTGCCAGTGGCCTGGCGCAGGCCGAAATGCCCGAGCCGCCCGCGCGCGCGCCGGTTGCGAGCCCTCAGGCAGGCTTGGGTGCGCTCAAGCACATCAAGGCCGGGCAACTGGAGGTGGCCTACGCTGAAGTCGGCCCGGCCACTGGCCCGGCGGTGATCCTGCTGCACGGCTGGCCCTACGATATCGACAGCTACGCACAGGTTGCCCCGCTGCTCGCCGCCAAGGGCTATCGGGTGTTGATCCCTTATGCGCGAGGTTATGGCGGCACACGCTTCCTCTCGGACACGACCCTGCGCAACGGCGAGCCGGCGGCCTTGGCCCGTGATGTGATCGACTTCATGGATGCCCTGCACATCCAGCAAGCCGTGCTCGGTGGCTATGACTGGGGCGCGCGCTCGGCGGATATCGTCTCGGCCTTGTGGCCAGAGCGGGTCAAGGCGCTGGTCTCGGTGAGCGGCTACCTGATCGGCAACCAGGCCGCCGGCCAGACCCCGCTGCCGCCCAAGGCCGAGCTGCAGTGGTGGTACCAGTTCTACTTCGCCACCGAGCGCGGCGCCGCCGGCTACCAGAAAAACACGCACGATTTCGCCAAGCTGATCTGGCAACTGGCCTCGCCGAAATGGGCGTTTGACGACGCCACGTTCGCACGCAGCGCCAAAGGCCTGGACAACCCCGATCACGTCGCCATCACCGTGTTCAACTACCGCTGGCGCCTGGGCCTGGTGCAGGGCGAAACGCAATATGCCGGGCTGGAGCAGCAACTCGCCCAGGCCCCCGCCATTGGCGTGCCGACCATCACCCTCGAAGGCGACGCCAACGGCGCCCCGCACCCGGCGCCCGAAGACTACGCCAAGCGCTTTACCGGCAAGTATGAGTTCCGCCTGGTCAAGGGTGGGATCGGCCACAATCTGCCGCAGGAAGCCCCGGAGGCATTTGCCAGGGCGGTGATCGATGCGGACCACCTGTGAGGCGCAACCTTTCGCTATACCCTTTACTACATAGCGAACAATTGCGTAGCTTCCACAGGTCTCCCTGCCGATAGAGTCCGACGACCATGCTCCTGCGCCAATTGCACTACCTTGTGACCCTGGCCCAGGAGCAGCATTTCGGCCGTGCCGCCGAACGCTGCAATATCTCGCAGCCGGCGCTGTCTGGCGCGATCCGCAGCCTGGAACAGGACCTGGGGGTGTGCGTGGTGCAGCGCAGCCGGCGTTTCGAAGGTTTCACCGCCGAGGGTGAGCGGGTGCTGGCATGGGCGCGGCGGATCCTCTCCGACTGCGACTCGATGCGCCAGGAAGTCGGGGTTGGCGACTATCACCCCAGCGGTGTGCTGCGCTTCGGTGCCATCCCGACCACTCTGTCGATGGTGCCGCTGCTCACCGACTATTGCCTGCAGCCTTACCCGGACATGCGCCACGAGGTCTACACCCTGGCCACCTCGCAGATGCTGCAGAAGATCTCCAACTTCGAGCTGGACGTGGGCATGACCTACCTGTCCGACGGGCGTCTGCAAGCGTTCCAGACACTGCCGCTGTTCAAGGAACGCTACGTGCTGATCACCCGTGACGACAGCCTGTTGCAAGGCGCCACGCAATTGAGCTGGGAGGACGTGGCCGCCCTGCCCCTGTGCCTGCTCACCGCGAACATGCAGTGCCGCCAAGGCATCGACGCGGCGTTTGCCGAGGCCGGCGTGCGCATACAGCCCAGGGTCGAAACCGACTCGATGACCGTGCTGTATGCCCAGGTGCGCTGCTCGGGGCTGTGCAGCGTGGTGCCGCACAGCGCGTTGTCGTTGATCGAGATGCGCCAGGAAATCACTGCCGTGCCGATCGTGCCTGAGCTGCAACGGGAAATCGGCCTGGTGATGCTCAAGCGCGATCCGCAGCCGTTGCTGCTTGCCAGCGCGCTGGCGATTTTTCGCACCCTGGACCTGCAGGCGCGGGTCGACGCCTTCCTGCACTGCTGATAACCGAGGCTGATGTATAGATCAGCCCAAGCGATTGGCCGGACCTTCGCTGACGCTGGAATATGCGGATCAGGCAGTACAGATCTGCCTCAATCCAAAACAAGAAGGAAGGTCCCATGGCGAAGATTGTATGTGTGCTCTACGACGACCCCATCACTGGACAACCCGACACTTACGCGCGAGATGATCTGCCGCACCTGGAGCGCTACCCCGACGGCCAGACCCTGCCGACGCCCAAGGCCATAGACTTCCAGCCCGGCACGTTGCTGGGCAGTGTTTCCGGCGAACTGGGCCTGCGCAAATACCTTGAATCCAACGGCCATCAACTCGTCGTCACCTCCAGCAAAGACGGCGCCGACAGCGTGCTCGAGCGCGAGCTGCAGGATGCCGAAATCGTCATCTCACAGCCGTTCTGGCCGGCCTACATGACTGCCGAACGCATGGACAAGGCGCCCAAGTTGAAGATGATCGTCACCGCCGGCATCGGCTCTGACCACACCGACCTGCAAGGCGCCATGGACCGCGGGATTACCGTGGCCGAGGTTACCTACTGCAACAGCAACAGCGTCGCCGAGCATGTGGTGATGAGCGTACTGGCGCTGGTGCGCAACTACCTGCCATCACACCAGTGGGTGCTCAAGGGAGGCTGGAACATCGCCGATTGCGTGGCACGTTCCTACGACGTGGAAGGCATGCATGTGGGCACCGTCGCTGCCGGGCGCATCGGCCTGCGTGTGCTGCGCCTGCTCAAGCCGTTTGACATGCACCTGCACTACATGGACCGTCACCGCCTGCCGGAAACCGTGGAAAAAGAGCTCAACCTGACCTATCACGACACCTTGGAAAGCCTGGCCAAGGCCTGCGATGTGGTGACTCTGAACTGTCCGCTGCACCCGGAAACCGAGCACATGATCAACGCCGACTCGCTCAAGCACTTCAAGCGCGGCGCTTACTTGATCAACACCGCACGCGGCAAGCTCTGCGACCGCGACGCGATTGCCGCTGCGCTGGAAAGCGGCCAACTGGCCGGGTATGCCGGCGATGTCTGGTTCCCGCAGCCCGCGCCCGCGGATCACCCTTGGCGCAGCATGCCGCACCACGGCATGACCCCGCACATCTCCGGCACCAGCCTGTCGGCCCAGGCGCGTTATGCGGCGGGCACGCGGGAGATCCTCGAGTGCTACTTCGACAATCGGCCGATTCGCGATGAATACCTGATTGTACAAGGTGGCGCGCTGGCCGGCGTGGGCGCGCATTCCTACAGCGCGGGCAATGCCACCCAGGGTTCGGAAGAAGCGGCACGTTTCAAGCAATGAAGGCCCACCCGACGAGCCCGGTTCGGCGGCTGCGCGTCCTGTCCCTGATGTGGATCGGGCTCGGTGCCTCCCTTGGCCTCGCGGCCTTGGGCACCCTTGCCACCCGCACCGGGCAACCCTGGGTGATCGGCTCTTTCGGCGCCAGCGGGGTGTTGCTGTTTGCCTACCCGGAGGGGCCGTTTTCACAGGTGCGCAACGTGATTGGCGGGCACCTGCTGACTTCACTGGTAGGGCTGGGTTGCTTGCAGGTGTTGGGACCGGGCATTGTGCCCATGGCGTTCGCCGCCGGGCTGGCGACGGTGCTGATGGTGGTCACGCGCACGGTTCACCCACCGGCTGGAGGCAACCCGGTGATTGTGTTCATGACACAACCGGGCTGGTCATTCCTGCTGGTGCCCACCTTGGGCGGGGCATGCGTGTTGATGCTCAGCGCGTGGCTCTACTGGAAGGGAATTCGCTGGCTTGAGCAGCGCTTCAAACCGACCACGGGGGACCGGGAATAACCGGCCCCCCGTGGCATTGATCAGGCGGGCACGCCGAGGATGATGTGCGACGCCTTGATCACCGCCGTGGCACTCACACCCGGCGCCAGGCCCAGCTCGGCCACCGCATCGCGGGTGACAATCGAGTAGACCTTGGAGCCGCCCGCCAACTCGATCACCACCTCGGCGTTGACCGCGCCATCGTTGACGCTCAGCACCTTGCCTTGCAGGCAGTTGCGCGCCGACAGGCGAATGTCGCTGGACTCGGTCATCAGCATCACCCACGGCGCCTTGATCAGTGCGATGGCTTCCTTGCCCACCGCAATGCCCAGGTTACGTACGCTTTCCAGGGTCACCACTGCCACCAGTTGCTCGCCACCCGGCAAGGTCAGCACCACTTCGGCATTCACAGCACCGTCCTGCACCTGGCTGACCTGACCTTTGAACACGTTACGGGCACTGACTTTCATGAGGAGAATCCTTTGTTGACTTATGAGTTAGGAATTGCCGCGCATGATCAAACGTAGCGTTGTGTAATAACAACTATAGCGCCGCAGTCCGGTTCACCTGTGCCTTGAAGCGCTGACGAAAACGCGACAGTTGATAGGCAATCCCCAGCCAGATAAACCACGCGGGCATCACGCACAGCGCCAGGCGCGTGTCCGGGCGCAGCGCCAACAGGCAAAGCACGAACCCCAGGAATCCCAGGGAAAACCATGCCATCGGTACACCACCGGGCATCTTGTAAGTGGATTCGGCATGCAGGTCCGGGCGTTTTTTGCGGTAAGCGATATAGGACGCGAGGATAGTCGACCAGGTAAAAATCACCAGGATCGCCGACACCGTCGACACAATCGTGAAGGCCGTCATCACCTCCGGCACCACAAACAGCAGCACCAGGCCGAGCAGCATCAACACGGTGCTGAAGACCAGGCTGATAAACGGCACGCTGTGCGTCGACAGTCGCCTAAAGATGCCCGGTGCATCGCCCAGGTCGGCCAGGCCGAAGAGCATGCGGCTGGCGGAAAACACCCCGCTGTTGGCCGACGACGCCGCCGAAGTCAGCACCACGAAATTCACGATGCCTGCGGCCGCGGGAAAACCAGCCACCAGGAACAGCTCCACAAACGGGCTTTTGCTCGGCGATACCTGCTGCCAGGACGTCACCGCAATGATGCACGCCAAAGCCAGCACGTAGAACAGGATGATGCGCAACGGAATCGAGTTGATCGCCTTCGGCAAGGTCTTCTCCGGCGCACGGGTTTCGGCGGCTGCGGTGCCGATCAACTCGGTGCCGGCAAAGGAAAAGATTGCCATCTGGAAACCGGCGAAAAAGCCGAACAGCCCATTCGGAAACGCTGCCTGTCGATCCAGCAAGTGGCCCAGGGAGGCTGTCACACCCGTAGGCGAGACAAACGCACTGGCAATCATCACCACGCTGACACTGATCAGCGTGACCACGGCGATGATCTTGATGATCGCGAACCAGAACTCCACTTCGCCAAACAGCTTGACCGTCAGCACGTTCAGCGCGAACAGCGTCAGCAGCATGCCCACGGCCGGCATCCAGGCGGGCACGTCCGGGAACCAGTACTGGAAAAATCCGCCGACCACCACCGCATCCCCGACCACCGCCACGCTCCAGCTCAGCCAGTAGGACCAGCCCAGGAAGAACGCCGCACGCGGGCCCAGGTACGCGCCGGCAAAGTCGGCGAAGCTCTTGAAGTTGAGGTTCGACAGCAGCAGCTCACCCATGGCGCGCATTACGAAATACACGAACAGCCCGATGATCATGTAGATCAGGATGATCGAGGTGCCGGAGAGCGCGATGATCTTGCCGGAGCCCATGAACAGGCCGGTGCCGATCGCACCGCCCATCGCCATCAGCTGGATATGGCGGTTGTTCAGGGTGCGTTGCAACGCAGGCTTTTCGTCCAGCCCGGGCGTGGTTGTTTTCATCACAAAACCTCTTGTTATGTTTTTGAGTTTTGGCAGAAAAAAAGTCGAGCAGCGAGGGTTGTTGGAATCAGGTGGTCGCGCTTTCGAACCCGTGCAGCACGTTGACGGCGTTGATGCCGATCTCATCGACCATGTAGCCACCCTCCATCACGAACAGCGTCGGCACGCCTACGCTGGCGATGATCTCGCCCATGCCGACGAAGTCCTGGCTGTCGAGCAGGAAGTGGCTGATCGGGTCGTCCTTGAACGTGTCGACGCCGAGGGAGATCACCAGAACCTCGGGAGCGAAGGCGCGCAGTTGGCGGCAGGCGTCGAGCAACGCGACCCGGTAGTCGGCCCACGTAGTGTTTTTCGGCAACGGGTAGTTCAGGTTGAAGCCCTCCCCCGCGCCGGCCCCGCGCTCACTGCTGGCGCCGGAAAAGTACGGGTAGGAGACGGCCGGGTCACCGTGCAGCGAGATGAACAGCACGTCCGGCCGCGAGTAGAAAATGTTCTGCGTGCCGTTGCCGTGGTGGAAGTCCACATCCAGCACCGCCACGCGCTGGGCACCCTGGGTGATGGCCTGTTGCGCGGCAATCGCGGCGTTGTTGAGGTAGCAATAACCGCCCATGTACTCGCGGGCGGCGTGGTGCCCCGGCGGACGGCACAAGGCGAAGGCGCTGTGATGGCCTTCATCAATCAGGGCCAGGCCGGTGAGTGCGATGTCAGCGCTGGTTTTCACCGCGTTCCAGGTGGTACGGGTAATCGGAGAGCCGGCGTCCATGGCAAAGAAGCCGAGCTTGCCATCAATGAATTCCGGCACCTGTTGATTGGCCAGGTCACGCACCGGCCATACCAATGGCAGTGCGTCGTGGCTGCGGCCGATGGCGGTCCATTCGGCCCAGGCATGTTCAAGGAACGCCACATAGCGTTCGCTGTGCGCGTTGACGTAGCAGGCCCGATCAAAATGGCGCGGGACGATGATATCGCCCAGCCCGACATGCCGGACGCGGTCACGCACGGTGTCGGCGCGGCTGGGTTGTTCGAATGAGGGCTTGAGCACGCCGTCCTTGAGTTCGGTGCCATGGTGCAAACGGTGGTCATCACTAAAAACAGTCAGCATTTGTCAGTATCCGCCAGTAAAAGACAGGCTCTATTTTGTTCTGGCAGAGCTGGGCTTTCTTTGCTTTTACTTGCTTCACTGTTAGGTTTATCGGGAATTTTTACCTCTTCGGCTGCCAATCATGAAAAATAAAACCAAACAGGTCGCTCTCGACGACACTGATCTCGCCATCCTCGCCCTCTTGCAGGAGGACGCGAGTATTTCCAACGCACAACTGAGTGAGCGCCTGTCGCTGAGCCTCACGCCCTGCTGGCGGCGCCGCAAACGCCTGGAAGAGGAAGGCGTGATCAAGGACTACCAGGCCAACCTCGACCGCAAGATGCTCGGGCTCGACATCCTGGCGTTTGTGCATGTGCGCTTCGCGATCCATACCGACCATGCGCCGGACGCCTTCGAGGCGGTGGTCAGAGACCTGCCCGAAGTGCTGTCGTGCCACAAGATCACCGGCGATGCCGATTACCTGTTGCAGGTACTCGCCGCGGATCTCGACAGCTACAGCGAGTTCGTCGAAAGCGTTTTGCGCCGGCAATTGGGGATTGCGTCGATCCAATCGAGCCTGGCGCTGAGGGAGGTCAAGGCAACCAGCCGAATGGCGATCGCGCGACGCGACTGACCCCTCGCCCAAAGGTCACTGCTACAGTGCATAGCCAAATGCCATCCGCTGCAGATGTGAAAAATTCGTTAACCAATTCTCCCCAATGGCTTTTTTGCGACAGAACCTTCTGGCACACTGATGCGAATAATTATCATCATCTTTATTATTCGCCATGGAGGGCGCTCGGGGAGAGTCAGCTTCATGTCTGTGCAACAACACGGCGGTAACGGTTTTTCATTCAACCTGATGGCCCTGGCAGTCTGCCTGGCCAGCTCCCAAGCGGTCTTTGCGGCCGACACCGAAGCGCCAGCGGCCACGCTCGAGCTGGGTGCCACGCAAATCTCCGGTGACAGCCAGCTCGGCGAAACCACTGAAGGCACGCAGTCCTACACCACCGGCGCGATGAAAACCGCGACCAAGCTGCCATTGACGATGCGTGAAACGCCACAGGCCGTCACCGTCATCACCCGCCAGCGCATGGACGACCAGGCCATGACCAGCATCAACGACGTGGTCAACGCCACGCCGGGGTTGTTCCTCAACTACTCCAGCGGCCCTGGCCGGCAGTCCTACACCTCACGCGGTTTCGACATCGACAACCTGATGTACGACGGCATCCCGAGTGGCTACAACGGCGTTAACGTGGGTGCCCAGCCGAACCTGGCGATGTTCGATCGCGTCGAGGTCGTGCGCGGTGCCACCGGCCTGGTGACCGGCGCAGGCAACCCTTCGGCCGCCATCAACCTGATCCGCAAGCGCCCGCTGGATGAGCAGAAAGTCACCCTCACCGGTGCCGCCGGCAGTTGGGACGACTACCGTGGCGAACTCGATGCCTCCAGCCCACTGAATGACAGCGGCACCCTGCGTGGCCGGGTCGTCACCTCCTACCGCGACGCCAACAGCTTCATCGACAAGGTCGAGGAAGATCACGGCCTGTTCTATGCCGTCACCGAAGCCGACCTCAGCGAAGACACCACCCTGACCCTGGGTTTCTCCAACCAGAAGGACAAGACCAACTACTTCTGGGGTTCCTCGATGATCGGCCAGGACGGCCACCACCTGAACCTGCCGCGCTCCTACAACCCCGGCACCGACTGGGAAAACAAGGACCAGGAAATCAACACGGTCTTCGCCGAACTGCGCCAGCGCCTGGCCAATGACTGGAACCTGCAGGTCAACGCCAATTACGCCCAGCAGAACGCATTGTTCTCCGGTTCCTACCAGTCGCGCTGGGTCAACAACACACCGGCACGGACGGTCTACCAGGCCGCCTTCGATGAAGACCAGGCCGGCGTCGACGCCTTTGCCAGCGGGCCTTTCCAGGCCTTCGGGCGCACCCATGAACTGGTAGTGGGAGCCAGCAAGCGGGTCTACGACCTGACCACCCACAACTACAGCCCGTACGACACCAACTGGCCGCTCACGGCCGGCAAGCCGGACTTTGTGCACACCAACAACGACCACGAAGTCACCACCCAGGACGGCGTCTACGTGACCACCCGCCTGAGCCTGGCCGACCCGCTGAAGCTGATCCTCGGCGCGCGCCTGGACTGGTATGACTACAACAACCGTGATGGCGACGGCGACTACCATGTCACCCGCAACCTGACCCGCTACGCCGGCTTGATCTACGAGCTGGACGACCATCACTCGGTCTATGTCAGCTACAGCGACATCTTCACGCCGCAGAGCGAAAAAGACACCGCGGGCACGCCGGTCAAGCCAATCGTCGGCAAGAACTATGAAGTCGGCATCAAGGGCGAATACCTCGGCGGTGCGCTGAATGCGAGCCTCGCGCTGTTCAACGTCGACCAGGAAAACCGCGCCGTCCAGATCTTCCCGCAAACCTGCCCACAGGCCACGTGCTACGAAGCCTCGGGTGAGATTCGCAGCCAGGGTATCGACGTCGAGTTGCAAGGCGCCCTGACCGAGAACTGGCAGGTCGGCGGGGGCTACACCTACGCGCGAACCCACACCATCAAGGACGACGCCAACCCGCAGAAAGTGAACAAGCAGTTCGACACCGACACCCCGGAGCAGCTGTTCAAACTGACCACCCGCTACAACTTCCAGGGCCCGCTGGAAAAACTCCGGGTCGGCGGCAACATTTCCTGGCAGAGCCGCATGTACAACGACGTGCCGCTCAATGACGGTGGCAACTACCGCCTCAAACAGGGCGCCTACGCGGTCACCGACCTGATGGCCGGCTATAAGGTCAACGAGCACCTGGACCTGCAGCTCAACGCCAACAACATCTTCGACCGCCGCTACTATTCGTCCATCGCCAACTCGGTGAGCTACGGCGGCGACGCCTACGGCACCCCGCGCAACATGATGATGACGGCCAAGTACAGCTTCTGATCCAGGCTGGACGCCCACGGCGTGCCCCAATAGGCCTTGTGGGTCACGCTGCTCGCCGCGCTTAAAGTCCCCCACAGGGATGCCGATAAACTCTTGGCATCCCTGATCCTGCAAAAATCCTGATACCTGCTTTGCTCTACCTGCGGGCCCACGTGGCACGCCGCATGCTTTGTTCCTGGCCAGTCCACATGGAGTAAGAGTGAATGCCCGTCCGCACGCGTTTCCTGGAGCACTACCGCAAGGCCGACCGCATCATGCTGGCGTTGATCTGGCTGATGTTCCTGTTCTCGCTGGGCCTGGCGTTCTGGCACGACACCCTGCTGCAGGCGGTGATCGTGGGCGGTGGCACCAGCGTGGTGCTCACTGCGCTGTATCGCGCCGTTGGCGGCCGCCGCGCCATGCGTTGCGCGCTCGGGGCCGGACTGATGGTGATGGCCGCGCTGCACATCAACCAGGCGCAGGGCGTGATCGAATCCCACTTCGGCATCTTCGCGCTGTTGGCAGTGCTGACATTTTACCGCGATTGGCTGCCGATCCTGATCGCGGCGCTGACCATCGCCGTGCACCACGTGGTCTTCCATGCGCTGCAGCATCAGGGTTTCCCGGTGTTCGTGATGGAGCATCACGGCGGCTGGGGCATGGTGTTCGTCCACGCCTTCTATGTGGTGATGGAAACCATCGCCCTGCTGTACCTGGCCGTGCACAGCCAGGCCGAGGCTGTCGAAAGCCAGGAAATGCTCGAGAAAATGCTCGCCGTCACCTCCCAATTCACCGTGGCAACCGCCCAGGGTGAAGGCAAGGTGCACGTGTCCCTCACCCAGCGTTTCGACCACTTCCTGCAGCAGATCACCCATCTGATCGACGGCGTCGCCCGCGACTCCCACGGCCTCGGCCAACTCGGCCAGGCCCTCGCCAGTACCAGCGGCACCCTGGAAAAAGGCGCGCGGCACCAACTGGCCGAAATCAGCCAGATGACCGGCTCGATGCAACGCATGGAAGACGCCATGGGCCACATCGCGGTGCACGTCGAGCACGCGGTGGAACACGCCGGCAAGGCCAGCCAACAGATCATTCGCGGCCAGGAAAGCGTCGGCCGCGCCCAGCAGGAAATCACCCAACTGGCCTCGCGCCTCAGCGGTGCCAACCAGACCGTGGAAGGCCTGGCGGTGCAAGCCGAGCAGATCGGCACGGTGCTGGAGGTGATCAACAGCATCGCCAACCAGACCAACCTCCTGGCCCTCAACGCCGCCATCGAGGCAGCCCGCGCGGGCGAGCAAGGCCGTGGTTTTGCCGTGGTCGCCGACGAAGTCCGCAGCCTGGCGCAACGCACCGCCGTCTCCACCCAGGAGATCAAAACCATCATCGAAAGCCTGCAACAAGGCAGCCGCGAAGCCGTCGAGGCCATGCACGACAGCCGCCAGGGCGTGGAGCGCTGCGTACAAGACAGCCAGGTCGCCGTGCAAATGCTGCAGGCGGTCGGCCTCGACATCGCGCAGATCGACCAGCTCAACGGCCACATCGTCAGCACCACCCGCGAGCAGACCTCGGCGAACCTGGAGATAGTCGGGCGATTGCAGGCCGTGCAGAGCATTGCGCAGAGCACCGCCAATGACGTGGAAACCTTGGCGCGCAGCAGCGAGCAGTTGCCACCGATTGCGGTGCGGCTGGATGCGCTGGGGCGCAAATTTCACGCTTGAGGCCCGAGCGCTCATGAGCCCCAGCGTTGCCCGCGTGATCGATAGGGTCCAGGCATCAACGGATACGTTACACTCGCCGCCCTAAACATCTGCCAGGGAGGCGACCATGAGCGTTCGCGGTAAAGACCGACAAATCGACAATATCGAGTTCAACGTCGGCGACATTGCACGCAGCAAAGCCTTTTACGGTGGCGCATTCGGCTGGACATTCGTCGACTACGGGCCCACCTATACCGAGTTCACCGACGGCCGCCTCACCGGTGGCTTCACCACCGGCGAACCGGTTCGACCGGGTGGTCCCTTGATCATCCTGTATGCGGACAACCTCGCTGAGACACAACAGCGGCTGCACACCCTCGGCGCGGTTATCACCCGCCAGACCTTCGCCTTCCCCGGCGGCAGCAGGTTCCACTTCACCGACCCCGACGGCTATGAACTGGCCGTATGGACGGCACACGAGTAAGCCTGCCGCGTCCCTTCATCGATCATCGACTGTACTTTCTGACATGGATTCAGGTTTTTTCATGCGCAAAATTGCCCTGCCGTTTTTGACCCTGCTGTGCCTTCAAGGCTGCGCCGAAATGCCGGCCTACTCGAATGTGGATTCCAGTGAACCGCGCGATGAGTCTCGCTACACCATCGTCGAAACCGACACCTACGCGGGAAGGCCCAACCGCAGCTTCCTGGACCTGCAGCCGGACCTGAACATCATCCGGGTCAACGATAAAAAGGTCGGCAATATTCCGTTCTCGACCTACTACTACAAAAATGACTCACCGCAACGCGCCGTGCTGGTGCCGGGCAGCTACACAATTCAACTGGAGTACCGGCTGCCGCGGTACTTCATGTTTGCGGACTTGGAATTCGAGGGAAAACCCGGGCAGAAGATCATCGCGCGCTCGCAGTACATTGGACTGAATCGGCTGAAGATCTGGCTGGAGGATTCGGCGACGGGGGAAGTGGTGAGCAAGGGCATGCACTAAGGCTCCAGGCCCCCGAAAGGCTCGAGCATTGCCTGGCTATTTCGGACGTTATCAGCGAGCGCGCATGCCTGCAGCGCCATGCGTCACACCGGGTGCTCACGGCGTGGCGCGGGTGATCGCCGTGCGCGCAACGCGCTCCCAGGCCCGCACGGTTGAGGTGGCTGCCGCTGGAAACTCAATCGTGCGTTAATCCGGGGCCAGGCGCAGCGACAACGCCTCAATGACCTGCGCCACCAGGCTGTCGGTGCTGTGGGTCCCGTCAACCTGCAGCACCGCAGCGGTTTGACTGGCCAGCCATCGCGCGTGCCAGGCTCGATTGCGGCCGCCAAAGTGCGGATCGTCGTACTGCGAGGCCCATTCGCGAAAGGCCACATGGATCGCGTGCATGTCGCCGCCGGGTGCGATTCGGTCGCCAAAGCGTTGCTGTTCACGCGCGGCCAGGCGTTGAAGGCGGACTGGCGTTGCAGTGTCCACGAAGACGATCAGCTCGACCTGGGTGATCAATTCGTCGCCCCAGTTCATACACGAGCCCGTCAGCACCCAGTCTTCGTCGCCGAGTCTTTGCTGCATCAATGACACGCGCTCAGGCGCGGCACGCTTGGTGGTGAACGGTGGGTCCGTGGGCATCCAGTAAAAATCATCGACATCGACATGGAGCACGCCCAGCCGCGCTGCGAGGTTCTGGCCCAGCGTGGTCACGCCCGCGCACGAGGCACCGGTGATGTAAACGCGCACTTTTCCTCCCTGCAGACACATCGATTTCGAGGCCCGCACGATAGCCTAAATCCACCCTGATTGAATAAAACGACATCCTTGCACCTTCGCGACAAACACGTTACAAAGCCCCATCAAGTTGTACGACGTCCTAACAATAAATCGCCATCCCCGATGACGGCGCCCACTGTTCGAGCCCCTATCATGACTGCGCCTGTCCCCATTCAAACCACGCCTGCCCTGTTCTCGCGGCACATCGCCGTGTTGATTCTGCTCTGTATGGGCTGCGCCTTTGCCGGCAACCACATTGCCGCTCGCGTGGCGTTTGATGATGGGGCCGGCGTGCTGCTGGCGATTCTGATGCGTTCGGGCGGTACCTTGTTGGTACTCGCCGTGCTGGTGCTATGGCAACGCCAAAGCCTGCGCCTGCCGCCCGGTGCATGGCGCTGGCAAGTGCTGCTGGGCCTGCTCATCGCTACTCAAAGCCTGTGCCTGTACTCGGCCGTAGCCCGCGTGCCGGTCGCGCTGGCGTTACTGGTGGCGAATGTCTTTCCGATTTTGCTCGCGCTGCTCACCTGGGCATTCGGCGGCCCGCGCCCCACTGCTCGCACCGCACTGCTGATGGGTTTGATCCTGGTGGGCCTGGTGTTCGTGCTGGACGTGCCCGGGCGCCTCTCAGCCAGCGCAGAGATCGGCCCGCAATGGCTGCTCGGCGTCACCCTGGCGTTCTGCGCCGCCTTTGTGTTCGCCTGCGCCCTGTGGATCACCGACCACAAGTTGTCGCAGGTTCGCGGTTCCGTGCGCAGCCTGCTGACGATCTTCATCGTGTTCAGTAGCGTCAACCTTGCCGGCGTCAGTGGTGCCCTCGCCGACGGCCTGAACCTGCCGGCAACCAGCACCGGCTGGCTGGCACTCGCCACACTGGTCGTGCTCTACGGCACAGGCTTCATCGTGTTGTTCATTTCGGTGCCGCGCCTGGATATGCCGCGAAACGCGCCGGTGATGAACATCGAGCCGCTGGCGACGCTACTGATGGGCTGGATCGTGCTCGGTCAAATGCTCAGCGCCGGGCAGATCGCCGGTGGCGTCATCGTGGTAACCGGGATTGTGCTGCTGACGTATCGCAAGTCTGCGCAGCCTGTCGCCAAGGCCGTGTAAGGCTTGATGCAGGCTTGAACGGCGTGTGTTTTCAGATCGACACAGGCCGTTTTTTTCGTCACGCCTGCGTGTCAACATCATCCAGCTTCGCCCATCGATAGTCCCCTCGCTGCACCTGGCCCAATTCCTGCGTTCTCCTGCGTCGACACGTCGCTGTTGACTACGCGGACGACTCTTTTGAGCCCCGCCGCGCAAGCCCCTCCCCCGATAATCAAGCATCCCCGATCCCATCCCGAGGCCTTCCCCCATGACGAGCCCCTCCACCGAACAGGTCAGCCCCCACACCCTGCGAAAGGTCATCATCGCCGCCGGCATCGGTAACTTCGTCGAGTGGTTCGACTTCGCCGTCTACGGCTTCCTCGCCACCACCATCGCGCAACAATTCTTCCCCAGCGGCGACACCAGCGCCGCGCTGCTCAAGACCTTCGCGGTATTCGCCGTGGCGTTCGCTTTCCGGCCCCTGGGCGGGGTGTTCTTTGGCATGCTCGGCGACCGCATCGGGCGCAAACGCACGCTGGCCATGACGATCCTGCTGATGGCCGGCGCCACCACCTTGATCGGCCTGCTCCCGACTTACGCCGCCATCGGCGTTGCAGCGCCGATTCTGCTGTCGCTGATCCGCTGCGCCCAGGGTTTCTCCGCTGGCGGCGAATACGCCGGGGCCTGCGCCTATCTGATGGAACACGCGCCCAGTGACAAGCGCGCCTGGTACGGCAGCTTCGTGCCGGTGTCGACGTTTTCCGCGTTCGCTGCTGCCGCCGTGGTGGCCTACGCCCTGGAGGCGTCGTTGTCCGCCGAAGCGATGGGCAGTTGGGGCTGGCGCCTGCCGTTCCTGATCGCGGCGCCGCTGGGGCTGGTCGGGCTTTACCTGCGCTGGAAGCTGGATGAGACGCCCGCCTTCCAGGCCGTCAAGCAGGAGCATGCGGTAGCCCACTCCCCGCTCAAGGAAACCTTGCGCAACCATGGTGCGGCGATCTGCTGCCTGGGCGCTTTTGTGTCACTCACGGCGCTGTCGTTTTATATGTTCACCACCTACTTCGCGACGTATCTGCAAGTGGCCGGCGGACTGAGTCGGGCGATGGCGTTGCTGGTGTCGCTGATTGCGCTGATTTTCGCCGCGGCGATTTGCCCGCTGGCCGGGCTGTACTCCGACCGGGTGGGGCGCCGGGTCACGGTGATGACCGCCTGTGCGCTGTTGATCGTGGTGGTGTATCCGTCGTTCCTGATGGCCAGCTCCGGCTCGTTCGCAGCCTCGGTGGTCGGGGTGATGTTGCTCGCGGTCGGCGCCGTGCTGTGCGGCGTGGTCACCGCCGCCTTGCTCTCGGAGACCTTCCCGACCCGCACGCGCTACACCGCTTCGGCGATCACCTACAACATGGCGTACACGATCTTCGGCGGTACCGCGCCGTTGATGGCGACCTGGTTGATCAGTACTACCGGCAGCAACCTGTCACCGGCGTTCTACCTGATTGCCGTGGCATTGCTCGCGCTGGCCGGCGGACTGGCACTGCCGGAGACCTCGCGGATTTCCCTGCATGATGTAGGCCCACAGGAAAAAGCCCCCGCGCCGCTGCTCTCGCGCTAAGACAACCCCAACCCCACAGACAACCCCAATCCCCTGTAGGAGTTGTCGAGCCCCAGCGAGGCTGCGAAGAGGTCCAGTCAGCCGATGAAGATGTCGACTGTGAGTCCGCCTTCGCAGCCTCGCCTGGGCTCGACAGCTTGCTCCCACATTTGATCTCCATACACCCGCATACCCGAGCCATATCAGGATCCCCTGTGGGAGCGGGCTTGCCCGCGAAGGCGGTGTGTCAATGGATGCATTCGGTGGCTGACCCACCGCTTTCGCAGGCAAGCCAGCTCCCACAGGGGGCTTGCGCTGTATCAGCAGGTTATCCGCCCCATGAGAAAAATCCCAGGCGCCGCCCCACCATCAAGCCAACCCCAACCCCACAAACAACCCCAATCCCCTGTGGGAGTTGTCGAGCCCCAGCGAGGCTGCGAAGAGGCCCTCTCAGGCACTGAAGATATCAACTCTAAGCCCACCCACCCCATCATGAGGAGGGCTAACGCTTCAGTGAAATCAATTCATTATCTCTAACTCTAACCCCCGGCCTAAACTACACCTCTAAGACAGATCATATAAAGACTACTGAGCCAAAACCAACAGGCCGGCGGAATAGCACTCATCAGTGCACTTCATGTCGTCGGGTTTTATCTCAGGCATCAGGGTGTCAGATCAAAATGAACAACGAGTTTACATTTACGCTTAAGCGCCTTCGCTTCGACGAGCACTATCACCCCTCGGAAAATACACGCATCACCACTAATTTCGCCAACTTGGCCCGGGGCCAGAGTCGTCAAGAGAACCTGCGCAATACACTAAGGATGATTGACAATCGCTTCAATGCCCTGGCGCACTGGGACAATCCCAAAGGCGATCGTTACACCGTTGAACTTGAAATCATCTCGGTTGAAATGGGCATTGATGTCGAACACAGTGGCCGTGCCATTCCGCTGATTGAAGTATTGAAAACCACCATCGTCGACCTGAACACCAACGAGCGCATCGACGGCATCGTAGGCAACAACTTCTCCTCCTACGTGCGCGACTATGATTTCAGCGTGGTACTGCTGGACCACAACAAGCATCAGCCCACCTTTGGCACGCCAGAGAATTTCGGAGACTTGCACGGCAAGCTCTTCAAACACTTCGTGAACTCCAGCACCTACAAGGAAAACTTCAATAAACCGCCGGTGATATGCCTGAGCGTTTCAAACACCAAGACTTATCACCGGACTGAAAACCAGCACCCGGTCCTTGGGGTTGAATACCAGCAAGATGAACACTCCTTGACCGACGACTATTTCAGGAAGATGGGTTTAAAAGTCCGTTATTTCATGCCGTCAAATAGTGTTGCGCCGTTGGCGTTTTATTTTTCCGGCGACCTGCTGGGTGATTACACCAACCTTGAACTTATCAGCACTATCAGCACGATGGACACGTTCCAGAAGATTTACCGGCCCGAGATCTACAACGCGAACTCTGCAGCCGGAAAGTCCTATCAACCGAGCTTGAAGCACCAGGACTACTCCTTGACGCGCATTGTTTATGACCGTGAGGAACGTAGCCGACTGGCGATTGAGCAGGGCCAGTTTGTTGAAGAGAACTTCATCAAACCGTACCACGCCATTCTTGAACAATGGTCCGCCAACTGCGCGCTTTGACTCAGCCAATACAAGGTTATCCCGAATGAAAAAATTGTTACCCACCTCCACGGCTGGCAGCTTGCCGAAACCCTCCTGGCTCGCACAACCGGAGACACTGTGGTCACCCTGGAAGCTGCAGGATGAGACATTGATCGAGGGTAAGCAGGATGCGTTGCGCTTGGCGCTGCAAGAGCAACAACACGCCGGCATTGACATCGTCAGTGACGGTGAGCAAACACGCCAACATTTCGTCACCACGTTCATCGAGCACCTCAGCGGCGTAGATTTCGAGAAACGCGAGACGGTCAGGATTCGTGATCGTTATGACGCGAGCGTGCCGACAGTGGTGGGCGCGGTGAGCCGCCAAAAGCCGGTGTTTGTTGAAGATGCCAAGTTTCTGCGCCAGCAGACCCAGCAACCGATCAAGTGGGCGTTGCCAGGCCCGATGACCATGATCGATACGCTTTATGACAACCACTACAAGAGTCGCGAAAAACTCGCGTGGGAATTCGCCAAAATCCTCAATCAGGAAGCCAGGGAACTGGAAGCGGCTGGCGTCGACATTATTCAATTCGACGAGCCCGCTTTTAACGTTTTCTTTGACGAAGTCAACGATTGGGGAGTGGCAACCCTGGAAAGGGCCATCGAAGGCCTCAAGTGCGAAACCGCTGTGCATATTTGCTATGGCTACGGCATCAAGGCCAATACCGATTGGAAAAAGACCCTGGGCTCGGAATGGCGTCAATATGAAGAGGCCTTCCCCAAGCTGCAAAAATCCAGCATCGACATCATCTCGCTGGAATGTCACAACTCTCATGTCCCGATGGAGTTGATTGAACTCATCCGGGGTAAAAAGGTGATGGTCGGCGCCATCGACGTGGCAACCGACACCATTGAGACACCCGAGGAAGTCGCCAACACCCTGCGCAAAGCCCTGCAGTTTGTCGATGCCGACAAGCTCTATCCGTGCACCAACTGCGGCATGGCGCCCCTACCGCGTCGCGTAGCGAGAGGCAAACTGAACGCGCTCAGTGCAGGCGCAGAAATCGTTCGACGAGAACTCTTGAACGCGTGAGTTCATGGCTCCAGCCATAGGCGGGTGATCCAGGCCGGCGAGGGTTTCAGGGAGATTCTGAAAAAGACTTCCTGAAGCCTGCAGCCCGCCAAACATCCAGTCGCCCCCAGGCTTTTCTCACTACGATCAAGCTGCCGCCCTTATCCAGGACCTACTATGTCACTCGCCAACATGGCTATCGAGCCATTGAGCTTTCGCGAAGCGCTCGGGCACTACGCATCCGGTATCACCGTGATTACTTCACACGTGGATGGCGAGCCCATTGGCTTCACTTGCCAGTCGTTCTACAGCGTGTCGGTGAGCCCACCGTTGGTGTCTTTCAGCGTGATGTCGAGTTCGGCCAGCTACCCCAGAATCCGCCAGGCGGGTCGGTTCGCCGTGAATATCCTGTCCGGTGAGCAAGTCACGATTTCCAACCAGTTCGCTCGCCGAGGCACCGACAAATGGCACGGCGTCGAATGGCAGGCATCGCCGCTGGGCAATCCGCTCCTTGGCGGCAGCCTGCACTGGCTTGATTGCGAAATTCATGCCGAATACGCCGCAGGTGACCACCTGATCGTGATCGGTGAAGTGAAAGCGTTGAACCTGCAAGAGAACGCTGCCACGCAGCCGTTGCTGTATTTCAAAGGACAATATTGCAACCTCGCCACGCACACCGAGGTGTGAGCGTCTACGACGGTCGACCTTGCGCTGGCTCAACCGCACCGACTGCCGTTATCCTCCTGCTCCCCAGACCCGAGAACCGGAGCCGCCATGGACCTCGCCACCCTCGCCCTTTTCCTCCCCGCCTGCTTCGCCCTGAACATGGCGCCTGGCCCGAACAACCTGCTGTCCGTGAGCAACTCCACCCGCTACGGCTACCGCACCTCCTGCCTCGCGGGGATCGGCCGCTTGCTGGCCTTCGCCGGCATGATCGCCCTCGCCTCCGCGGGCCTTGCGGTGGTGCTGCAAACCTCGGAGTTGTTGTTCTACGCGATCAAGATTGTGGGCGCGGCGTATCTGTTCTACCTGGCGTTTCAGCTGTGGCGGGCGAATCCCGAGGCAGAGGTGCAATCGACCGCGGCCAAGGTGGGATTGTGGGCGTTGGCGCGCCAAGAGTTTCTGGTCGCGGCCGGTAATCCGAAGGCAATTTTGATCTTCACCGCGTTCCTCCCGCAGTTCGTGGTGCCGGGGCAACCGATCACGCCGCAATTTGCGTTGCTGGGTGCGTTGTTCCTGATGCTCGAATGGATTGCTATCAGCGCCTACGCCTATATGGGCCTGCATATGCGCCGCTGGTTCGCCGAGCCACGGGGCAAGCGGATCTTCAATCGTTGCTGCGCAGGGCTGTTGTCGGCAGCGGCGACGGTGTTGTTGATGGCGCGTCGAGCGTAAGCTTGCTCGCCTCAGCGAATTTCCCAGTCAAGGAGACACTCAATGAAAACCATGGTGGTCGGCGCAAGCAAAGGGTTGGGCAAGGCCCTGATCGAGGGGCTTGGTGAGCCTGGGGACACGCTGATCGGCGTGTCCCGCTCCCATCCCGGACACCTGGAGCAACGGGCCGGCGTGCAGGTGCGCTGGGTCGAGGCCAACCTCGCGGAGCCGGCCAAGGCGGCGCAGGTCATCGCAGACGCAATAGCCGATGACGGCCTGGACACGCTGATCTACAACCTCGGCATCTGGGAGGCACTGGCGTTTGACCCGGCTTACGCGTTCCTGGCTGACGACGATGAGCAGTTGGAAGCCATCGTCAATTGCAACATCACCTCGACGATCCTGCTGATCAAGCGGCTGTTGCCGGTGCTGCTGAAGAGCAAAAATCCACGCATCATCCTGACCGGCTCCACTTCCGGCCTGCCGCAAAGTGGCCGGCCTGAGGTTGCCTTCGGAGCTTCCAAGTTCGCCTTGCGCGGTATCGCCGATGCCTTGCGTGAAGGCTATCGCCAGCAACGCCTGGGCGTCACCTGCCTGAACCTCGGCTACCTCAACACCGAAGACCCCTTGAGCACACCGCGTGCGGTGGCCGAGCAACGCGGTGAAGGCCACTCGATCCCCGTGCACGATGTGGTGCAGGTGGTGCGCATGACGCTGAGTCTGTCTTCCGCCAGTTTCGTCAAGGACATCACCCTGCCGGCGATTCTGGACGAGCGCTTTTGACCGAGGAGCCTGCACATGACCCGCAACGAACTCGCCGACCTTTACCGAGGCTACATTGACTGCCTCAACCAGCAGGACTGGGAGCGCCTGGGCGACTTCGTCCACCCGGACGTGACCTACAACGCCACACGGGTCGGCCTCGACGGTTACCGCGCGATGCTGGAGCGTGACTTCCGCGAAATCCCCGACCTGGTATTTCGCATCCAACTGCTGGTCGCCGACCCGCCCACGGTGGCCAGCCGGCTGAATTTCAACGTCACGCCCAGGGGCGAATTCTTCGGGCTGCCGATCAATGGCCGGCAGGTGAAATTCGATGAAAACGTGTTTTATGAAGTGCTCGACGGCCGGTTTGCGCACGTATGGTCGGTGATCGACAAGGCGGCTATCGAAGCGCAGCTCGGCGTCTAGACTCCATACACCCGTCACCTGTGGAGACCGACCATGAAAAGCAAGAACACCCTCTGCCTCTGGTACCACGGCGCCGCCGAGGAGGCTGCCCGCTTCTATGCCAGCACCTTCCCGGACAGCACGGTCGATGCCGTGCACCTGGCACCCGGCGACTACCCTTCCGGCAAGCAGGGTGATGTGCTGACCGTGGAGTTCACGGTGATGGGCATCCCGTGCATCGGCCTGAATGGCGGCCCGATCTTCACGCACTCCGAGGCGTTTTCGTTTCAGGTGGCCACCGATGATCAGGCGGAAACCGACCGGTACTGGAATGCAATCATCGACAACGGCGGCCAGGCCAGCGTCTGTGGTTGGTGCAAGGACAAATGGGGGCTGTCGTGGCAGATCTCGCCGAGGGTATTGACCGCCGCTGTCTCCAATCCGGACCAGAAGATCGCCAAGCGTGCCTTCGATGCGATGATGACCATGACCAAAATCGACATTGCCGCCATTGAAGCCGCCATCAAGGGCTAAGCAACGGTGGGCCTTGGGGTTAGGTCCCTGAGGCCCCGATGCGATAACCTTAAAGATTGACACTCCCCTGCCGTCACCCTTACATCCCCGAATGGACTCAATGAGGCTCTTGTGCGCGTTTTAACTTCCCTATTGCTTGCCGGTGGCATTGCCACCTTGTCCGGTTGCGCCACCCAGGCCAACAGAGTCGACCAAATGTTCGCCGTTACCTTGGGCCAACCGCTGGTCGAGAACAGCATCGTGCGCGAAGGCGACCTGCTGAGTTTCGAATTGCTGATGCCGGAATTCAAAACCGGCATGCGCCCCACCATGCAGTTCGAAGCCGCGTGCTCGTCGCCACAACTGTACCTGCTGTACATCGACGGCTCGCAGCGTGTCTATCCGCTGAAAGCCGGGCGCTACAGCAAAGCGCGCGAGCTGTCCGCCGACCTGTATGCAAAGTTGGCCGCCAACCCGACCTTCGTGCGCGCCTGTGCCGAGACGCCCAAGCCTGACTGGCGCCTGGTCAAGAGCGACGATCGCGATAACTGGGTGCTGATCGACGCCGCCAGCGTCAAGACCGTGCAGGGTGAAACCCGCTTCTGGGCGGCGTTCGATAACCCCACGGTACTCAACGACCTGCCCTACGACGCGCCGTACGCGCAAAAACGCGAGCACTTTGCGGTGTCCTGCGCAAACGGCACCTACAAGGAACTGGCCGGGTATGACCTGGACGCACGCAATCGTGTCAGCGACGGCCGCGTCGACAGCTTCCCGACGCCACGCGCGATGGCCGGCAGCAATGACGACTACGAGTTGCTGTTCAAGCATGTCTGCGCCACCCCAGAGAAAATCGCCGCGCTGCCGGTGTTCAAGCCGCGCCTGAAAGCGCCGGCCAACATCGCCTTGACCTCGGTGCAGCCACAAGTCCTCGCCGCGTTGGCGCCGTTCAAGCAGGACAAGCCGGCGCGGACCCTGAAGTACGTGCACTTCACCGGCACCTCGACCATGAAAGGCAAGACCAGCAATTCGACCATCGAGCAGTTCATCAGCCAGGACGCGGCGAGCGGCCAGCAGGCGATCGCCCTGCGTGGCGATGGCTACGAGTCGCAGTCGGTGAGCTGGCGCAACCTGATCGAACTGGTGTCCAAGTCGACCTTCTCGAGCATGGCCGAAAGCTCGACGCTGACCCAACTGAGCCTCACCGGTAACTGGAAGGAACTGCCGGTCGGCGACACGGTGGTCTACCAGATCAACCGCTCGACCCTCAACAGCTTGCTCGGCAGCTACAACAAGCAACAGGTCACGCGCTGCGTGGTCGAGCGCGAATTGCCGGCGAGTGAACTCAATCCCAAGTTGTTGGGCAGCGCCAAGGCCTTGTCGTGCCGTACCGACGACGACAAGTACAACCGCGTCAACCACCTGTTCTACCTGACCGACTATGCGTATTTCCACGAGTCCAGCACGGACAAGAATGAGTTTTTCTACTCCGATTCGCGCATCGATCGATTCGAATAACAGCGCCGAATAAACATCGTTGACACACCCTGTAATATTCCATGAAGATGGAGGCCTTATTCAGGGTGTGTCAGTCAATGTCCGCAATGTCCTCCGTTAACCTTTCCGTCATTGGCTTGATTGCCAAGGCGCAAGGTTGCGTTGCGCACGCCCTCAAATCGAAGAAACAGTCGCTCATGTGACCGGGGCGCGCTGTCCCGTCAGATGAGCTGACAGGACATTGAG